>ENA-ORXU01001977-ORXU01001977.1-marine-metagenome-genome-assembly--contig:-NODE-1977-length-14907-cov-2.791369_pt1 | contig 14907 bp, 12 predicted proteins | sample MGYA00237869_ERZ511484 | MGnify/ENA metagenome assembly ERZ511484
GCGATGTATAGTGTACCAGATGAGCTCTCAGCTACGATTCCAGGGGCTGTGCCCTGCGTATTGGTCAGGGTTTTTGCGCCGCTTGGTTGGTAAGCCTGCGTGCGGTGCCCAGTGGTCATAGGGCGCTTGATAACCTTCTGAAATATATGAGTGAGGCGGTCGAAAGTAGCTTGGTTAAATTCGAGCTGTACACCCAGAAATTCTGCCAAGGCTTCCACGGTCAGATCATCAGGGGTAGGTCCGAGCCCGCCCGTAAGCAAGACCACATCGACCCCATCGCTAACGGTTTCGAGGCCCTTGACGATCTCAGGACGCTGGTCGGCGACCGTAAGTTTTCGCGTAAGCTGAATTCCGTGCTCGCTTAAAAAATTTCCTATCCAAGATGCATTAGTATCTGTGACCTGACCGATAAGTAGTTCGTCTCCAACAGTGAGCAGTGATGCGCGCATACGTATACAAGGATAGCTAGCGACAGCCGCTCGGTACTATCACATAAAAAAAAGAAGCCTCGACCCCGTAGGGTCAAGACTTCCGATTCCCAGAAGTGAATTTTGCTGTGCGCTTGAAAACGCAGGCACAGGATAAGCTATGCTTGCCGGGAACATGGCGAAGCAAGCGTTTGTAGTTTCTTCGACGTAATTACCTAGGAGACGTCCAAAATTCGAGCTGAGCCCCATCAACTTTCGTTGACCAATTCTTCTAATGGAGCGCCATGCAGCTAGTTGGGCGTGCGCAATGTTAGCAGGAAGTCTAACAGTGTGCAAACGTATAGTCCTTGGAGTACAATTTTACGACAGCGCAAAGGTAATAGCTTGATTGTCGTTAACGCGTGAAAGTCACCTCGCTAAAGTCGTAACGCTGCTCTTCACCAGCCTGCTCAAGACGAAGATGTCCACCCGGTGACGTACCCAGTACTCGGGCGCGAAAGCTTAGGCCAGAGGTGTTGTCGGAGAAGTTGCAAACTTCTCCCTGCCCAAAGAGGTGGGTGTGATACTCGCGAGCCGTGTTGTAGGTGTCTCCAGACCGAACACGAGCCTGTAGTTGCTGGATATCCGCCTCCAGACGGTCCCTTAATTGAGCAAAAACATCATCGACCGACAGAGGCCGACCCAGCAGAAGGGCAAGGCTTGTAGCGCGGTAATCGGTTTCGAATCGAAGCTGGTTAACGTTAAGACCGATGCCTAGTACGACGGCAGTGATCTGCCCCTTGTTAACCGTCGTTTCGAGGAGTATTCCTGCGATTTTGGCTCTATTTACAAGGATGTCGTTGGGCCACTTAACAAAGATATCGTCGCGCTGCAGACATGTTTCGACTACAGAACGTACGCTAAGTGCTGCCGTTTGCGAGAGCGTGAAGAGCTTTTCGAGTCCCAGATCGGCATCGGTGAGCGCAAAGCTTACGGCGATGTTGTCGCCCGGGTCTCCTTGCCAAGCGCGGCCGTGGCGCCCCTTCCCGCTGGTCTGATAGTCGGCTCGGAGTGAATAGCCTTCCGGCAAAACACGTCCATTTCGACGAGCTTCGGCAAGCCTGCGCTGCAATTCGGCGTTAGTAGAATCAATTTGAGCGAGTCGTTGGCCAACCTTTGGCCAACGCCCTACGTTTTGAACGGTATACCTTTCCACCTCGGGAGAGCGGCGTTTAATGATAAAAATTCGCCCAGCTAAGCGGCTACTGCTGCTCAGTAGCCCGTTGGACAAGACAAAAGTAGAGCCTTTGCCCAAGGATACCGCCGTGGCGACCCGATCGCAGTCATCTCGCCGAGCCCTCGAGCTCGCCGAGCTGATCGTTGACAGCATTCAAGATGTCAAAGGAAAACGCCTCGTGCGAATCGACTTACGCGAAGTGGAGGATTCACCGGCCGACTTCTTCGTGATCTGCGAGGGTGAGAGCAATGTCCAAATTCGAGCCATCGCAGAGAACGTGCGGCGCCGTACACGGGCAGAAATGGGAGAGCGTGTCGCCACCGTTGAAGGCTTAGAGAGCAGCACCTGGGTCTGCCTCGATTACTTCGATGCCGTAGTGCACATATTCTCAGCCGAGGCTCGCGGATTCTACGACCTCGAGAGTCTTTGGGGAGACGCCCCTTCCACCGAGTATGAAGACGTTTAATACTATTAGAACCGCTACGGGCGCAGCCCTCCTAGCAAACAGACGTTAATTGAACAACCGCAGCGCCCCCCACAGCGTATCTCAAGCGGTTCTCTACGCAACCTTCCCCACCGCATGAGCGATACGAAAAAAGAGAAGGGCAGCGGTCCAAAGATCAAGCTTTACTGGGTGTATGCCCTGTTGGCGTTGATGATTTTGGCCGTCAACATCTATCTCGTCAATACCAACACCACTGCGGAGATCGGCTATGCCGACTTCGAGAGCTACGCCCGCGATGGCGAAGTAGATAAGGTGCTCGTAATTACTAATTTGAACACCGCGCAGGTCTTCCTCGACGAAGAGGCGCTCAATTCGTCTCGCCACAGCGAGGTGAAAAAGCGTGGCGTCACCGCCGACAAACCCGCCTATACCTTCAACATCGGCTCGCCCGACATCTTTGGTGAGAACGTACGTGAACTCAACAAAACGCTTGAAGGCGATGAGCAGATCGATGTTCGCTACGAGGAACGCAAGAATTATCTGGGCATGCTGCTCAGTTATGCCCTCCCTATCCTACTTCTTTTAGGGCTTTGGCTATTGATTATGCGTCGTGTCAGTGGAGGAGCCGGTGGTCCCGGAGCACAGATCTTCAACATTGGCAAATCAAAGGCGACCCTCTTCGATCAGAACGCCAAAGTGAACGTCACTTTTGCAGATGTGGCAGGCTTAGAAGAGGCCAAAGAGGAGGTTGTTGAAGTCGTAGACTTCCTCAAAAATCCCAAAAAGTACACGAGCCTCGGAGGTAAAATACCCAAGGGCGTGCTGCTTGTAGGCCCTCCCGGCACGGGAAAGACACTTCTGGCAAAAGCAGTCGCTGGTGAAGCAGGTGTGCCCTTCTTCACTATGAGTGGCTCTGATTTCGTGGAGATGTTTGTTGGCGTCGGCGCAAGCCGCGTACGCGACCTTTTCAAACAAGCCCGGGAGAAGGCTCCCTGTATCATATTCATTGACGAAATCGACGCCATCGGTCGCGCTCGCGGCAAAAATCAAATGCAGGGCGGCAACGACGAGCGTGAAAACACCCTCAACCAGCTCCTCGTGGAGATGGACGGCTTCTCAACAGACAAGGGCGTGATTCTGATGGCGGCAACGAACCGGCCTGATGTACTCGATACCGCTCTACTGCGACCAGGTCGATTTGATCGGCAGATTGGCGTAGATCGTCCCGATCTCCAGGGACGTGAGGCGATTTTCAAAGTTCACCTCAAGAATATCAAAACCAACGACAGCATCAGCCCGCAGGTGCTCGCTGAGATGACGCCTGGCTTTGCCGGTGCAGAGATTGCCAACGTTTGTAACGAGGCAGCCTTGGTCGCTGCGCGCCGCAACAAGGCTGCGGTCGATATGGACGACTTCAATCACGCGCTCGACCGCGTGATCGGTGGACTCGAGAAGAAAAATAAGCTGATCAGTCCAGAAGAAAAAGAGATTATAGCCTATCATGAGGCTGGACACGCTGTTTGCGGATGGTTTCTCGAACACGCCAGCCCTTTAGTCAAGGTCACCATCGTGCCTCGCGGTATTGGCACCTTAGGTTACGCTCAGTATCTTCCTAAGGAGGAGTACATCACGCGTACTGAGGCCCTACTCGATCGCATGTGTATGACCTTTGGCGGGCGCGCTGCAGAGAAGATCATCTTCGACAAAATTTCAACTGGTGCACAGTCCGACCTCGATCAAGTCACAAAGATGGCTTACTCGATGGTCAGTGTCTTCGGTATGAGTGACAAAGTAGGACAGGTGTCGTTCTACGGTATGCAGGATCAATCCTTCCATAAACCGTATTCCGATGACACAGCCACCAAGATCGACGATGAAGTGCGTCGCCTCGTGCAAGCGCAATACGAACGCGCACAGAACCTCTTACTGGAGCGGCGCAACGAACTCGAGATCATTGCGCGTGAGCTCCTCGACAAAGAGGTGATTGTCAAGAGTGACGTAGAGCGTCTTATCGGCTTACGGCCTTACGCGGTGACTCCTCCCCCTAGCGCGAGCGTTGGCTTCCCGCCAGAGCGCGACGTTACGGTTGAAGAGCAAGTCTAGGGTACGCGTCTTTAAAACCAAGCCTCTGCCACCAGCGTGTGCGCGCGCTAAGCCTCCTCTTGGGCGCGCTCGACAAGGCGAAAGCCATTGCCGTGTATGTTGACGATCTCGAGGTTATCGTCGGGACGCAGGTACTTCCGGAGCTTCGTTACGAAAACATCCATAGAGCGTGCCGTGAAGTAGTTGTCCTCTCCCCAAATCTTGGTGAGGGCCTCCTTCCGCGTCAGCACGTCGTTTTTCCTTAGGGCAAAAAGACGCAGCAATTCAGCTTCTTTCGGACTGAGTTTGTCAAGCGTCTCCGTAGGCTGACCCTGATCGAAAGTGAGCTCGCGCAGCGCGTATTCGTAATGGAAGCGCCCGATTTGGAATTCGCGAACACCATCCTCAGGATCTGGCTGTGGTGACGATCGCTTGAGAATTGCCTGGATGCGCATCAACAACTCTTCCGAATTAAACGGCTTGGTGATGTAATCGTCGGCTCCAGCGCGAAAGCCTTGCAGGACGTCGTCCTTGAGGTTCTTAGCGGTCAGGAATACGATCGGCACGTTCGCATCGCGCTCGCGGACGTCTTCGGCCAGCGTAAACCCGTCCTTGCGAGGCATCATCACATCGAAGATGCAGATGTCGAAAGTTTGTGGTTTAAACGCCTTTAATCCAGCTTCACCATCGGTGGCAAGCGTCACGTCGTAGTCGTGCATCTCCAGGTAAGAGCGTAACACGTCGCCAAAATTTTCGTCGTCTTCGACGAGAAGTATCTGTGGATTCTGGTCAGCCATAACAAGTATTCTGAGGTCAAGAGCCGTGCGGCCGAATTAGGCATTCGCGTCCGTGGGCGCTACTCGCGGAAACTCAACCGTGAACGTGGAGCCTTCGCCTAAGCTCGACGCAACGCTTACCCGCCCACCATGAGCCTCGGCAACAGCTTTTACATAGCTTAAGCCTAGGCCAAACCCCTTCACATCGTGAAGGTTGCCGGTGTGAACGCGGAAGAACTTCTCAAAGATTTGTCCTTGATCCTCCTTGGTCATACCAATGCCACGGTCGGTGATATGCACCTTAACGCCGTTGCGGGTGTCCTCAGTACGCACCGTCACATGAGGATTCTCAGGACTGTATTTATTGGCGTTATCGATGAGGTTGTGTAGCACATTACTCAGGTGCGTACGGTCGGCCGAGACAATAGAATTGACTGCGTTAATCTCCACTTCGAGCTGGCCACCCCGCTCTTCGACTTGTAGGGCCATGTGTGATGCAGCCTCTCGCAACATCGCGTTCACGTCGACATCGCTGCGTTTCAGCTTTAAGTCCCCCCGCTCTATCTGAGCAGCCTGGAGCACCTTCTCCACCTGGCGATTCATTCGCCGATTTTCCTGTTTGATAATCTTGGCAAAGCGGCCCAGCTTGTCGGGCGATCCACTCACCTTAGGATTGGTGATTGAGTCTGCAGCCAAGGAAATCGTGGCGATTGGCGTCTTGAACTCGTGGGTCATGTTCGAGATAAAATCATTCTTCATCATCGAAAGCCGTTTCTGCCGGAAGATGATGAAGATCGAATACGCGAAGCAGCCTAGCACGATACTCAGCAGCAATCCACTCACCACGATGGTGAGCCAGATGGGACCCATTACGATACTCGACCGAGTAGGAAAGTGTATAGCGAGTAATCCAGGAGGATTGGTCGTCACATCGTCGTACAGCTTGACGGCGTAGCGGGAAGTCTCAAGCGAGGTACCCTGGAGTGGAACATCGACCACATTGACTTGACCTTGCTCACCTACTACATAGTGCCCGTCTACGATGATGAAGTTGCGGGCGTCCTTGCTGTAAACTCCATAGGTATACTCCTCCGGCTGAATGCCGTGATCGGCGAGTTCCTGGTGAATAATGGTTTCGAGCGTGGCCGGGTCTATCCGATTTTCGAGGGGGGCCTGTATTGCACGCTGATTGTAGCGCATAAACTGCTGCCAATTGCTCATGCGAGCGGTATGGCACTGCATGCAACTGCAGTCGGGATGATGCCCCGGCACTGCACTTTGAATAGGCCTCGTCTGAGTTGAGATCACGGCTGCGCTCGCCTGTTGACCTCCTGGGCCAGACGTGAATCGCCGCTCTACGTAGTCGATTGAATAGCCGTTTGCAAATGCATCTAAATTCTCGAGCCCCTCGAGTCTATTAGATACCTCATTGAGCGCGGCGAAAATGTTCTCATCAAACTGCTCAACATTGAGCCGGATCATATTTCGAATCCAGGCCACCTGCATCCCAGCAATGCCCACCAGGGCAGTCGACATCAATGCAACAATGAGCCAGATCTTAGTTCGCGACATAGTTCTAAAAGGAACCCCCTTCGGGGCGTTATGCTAATTGAAGACGAGCAATTTAACCCCGCCTTAACCCCCTTCTTGGTATCCAAGACGTCTACCCGACGAAGGTGACAAAGTCACGAAGCGTTCGCTTTTGGCAAGCTCGTAGCTTCGCACCTACTGCGGGAGTCCGCATCACTTAGCGCTAAGCCCTTTTCGATGATACGATCTTTGCTTCTTTCAGTTCTCCTTGGCGGTGGACTTTTCACGGCGTCCGCACAAACGGTATCCGCTCATGTGAATACCGGACTGGTACTTGAATCTATGCCCGGGACCGCGGTGGCAGACTCACTCCTTCGCCAATACCAAGACTCCCTAGCGCTCGGATTTGAAGCAATCCAAAACGAGTTCAACGAGAAATTCGTCGCTTTCAGGGACGAGGAGGCTGCTAGCAATCGCACCCCTAAGCAGTCACAAGCCTTGCAAGAAGAGTTACAGATGATTCAGCAGCAGGTGCAGGTGTATCAGCAAGAATCAGCACGCATGTTTGAAATCAGGCGTGGGACTTACCTCAACCCGCTATTTACCCGTGTTGAAGAGACTATTGCAGCTTACGCCAAAACCAATGGTATCGATGTAGTCTTCGACATGGCCGTAGGAAATGTGATGCTGTTCGCAAAGGATGAAAAGGACATTACCGAGGATGTCATCGAAGCTTTGAAACCTTAAGCTGTTTTGGCGTAAGCCTGATAGGCCTCATCCAGTAATTCCAAGTCGGCATACCCGACAGGGCGAAAGTCAATCTCCTCGATAGCTACCGAAGTCGGGTGCTCGGCAAATTGCCGGCTGAGTTCGCGTAAGGGGGTATCGGCATCGTGACAAACCACGGCCAGCAATTCGAGGTCGCCAACAGGACGGAGACCTTCAACATCGCTTAGCATCTTGAACGTAACGAAGCCTATCGGGCTGCAATCGTCGGCGATCACCGCACCCAATTGCTCATTACGACGCAAGTGGCTGCGCAAATCTTCAACGGGCGTTGAAGGGCCAAAAACGCGCATTGGGAGCGCCACCTCTCCTAGCAGGCGCTCGTCAAGAAAGGTTTGGATTTTCGCCCCGTGCACCTCACGCCCAGCCACAAAGAACGTGTAGACCGCGAAAGCGCCCAGATAGAAGCTATGATCGTAAAAGGCATAGCCGAGGGCTAGCATTGAAAGTATGCGAGCTACCACCGAGGTGACGCGGGTCGCGGTGAGGCGTGGCATCCAGTTGGTGAGCGTGGCGCGCAGTACTCGCCCTCCGTCGAGGGGAAAGATGGGCAGCAGGTTAAACGCGCACACCAAAGCATTAAACAGGGCCAAGCACACGACAAACGCTTGGGGCGTGAAGTTGCCTAGCCAGGGATACCACTCATGTTGCGGAAACTGAAACAAGGCCGGCAACAGCACTAAAGCGACCAGCAGATTGACAGCGGGACCAGCTAGCGCAATTAGCGCCTCGTGCCTTGCATGACGTGGCACACGCGATAGGCGCGCGGCACCACCAATGGGCAGCAACACGATATCATGCACGCGCACGCTAAAATGACGTGCGGCTGCTGCGTGGCCTAACTCGTGAAGGAGAACGCATAATAGAATGGCAAGCACAAAAAAGAGGAGCCATAATGCACCTCCGCTGCCGAGGTCGTTGAGGTAAGCATACGCTAAAGCCGCGAGGGGCAACAGAACGGTAGACCAGTGCATGCGCACCGGCGTCCCTCCAATCTGAGCCAACTTCACGAGTCCCTTCACCCCGCAGGAACCCTTGGCGGCTATGCTTAGTTGCTGAAAAGGGCTAGCCTAAGCTAGCTCCATGGCCGGCTGGGCAATCAGTTCTGGATAGAGCTGACCTTTAAGCAGAGCTCGACTCAACACGATCTTCTGTACCTCCGAAGTACCCTCATAAATCTGCGTGATCTTCGCATCACGCATGAGGCGCTCTACGTGGTATTCCTTGACGAAGCCATAGCCGCCGTGGATTTGGACGGCCTCTACAGTTTGCTCCATCGCCACCTTTGAGGCGTACAGCTTGGCCATACTCGAGAGGGTGTCGTAGTTGAGGCCAGCGTCTTTGGCTAGCGCTGCTTGATAAACCAATAGTCGGGCTGCTTCGACCTCAGTGGCCATATCTGCCAGCTTGAAGGCGATGGCTTGATGTTGAGCGATCGGCTTGCCGAAAGCCTCACGCTCCTTTGCATAGGCGGTGGCGAGTTCGAGGCCTCCAGCAGCAATGCCAAGTGCCTGGGCAGCAATGCCAATACGTCCACCTGAGAGCGTCTTCATCGCGAACTTGAAGCCGAAACCGTCTTCCCCGATGCGATTCTCCTTCGGCACCTTCACATCGGAGTACATGATGGTATGGGTATCGGAAGCACGAATGCCAAGCTTATCCTCCTTGGCCCCGATGCTTACTCCGTCCCAGTCAGTTTCTACAATTAGCACATTGATGCCGCGGTGACCCTTCTCAGGATCGGTTTGAGCGATTACTAAGTGGACCTGCGAGGTGCCGCCATTGGTAATCCAGTTTTTTGTCCCGTTGAGCAAGTAGTGATCGCCCATATCAACGGCAGTGGTGCGTTGACTTGTAGCATCGCTGCCAGCCTCAGGCTCACTGAGGCAGAAGGCACCGATCCACTCGCCGGTGGCAAGCTTCGGTAAGTACTTCTGCTTCTGCTCTTCCGAGCCGAATTCCTGCAGGCCGTAGCAGACTAGCGAATTGTTGACGCTCACGATCACCGAACACGAATTGTCAATCTTTGACAGCTCCTCCATGGCTAGCACATAGCTGAGCGTATCCATACCACCACCACCGTACTCCTCACGCACCATCATGCCGAGAAATCCCAGCTCGCCCATTTCGCGGACCTGCTCAGCAGGATAGGTCATGGTAGAGTCGCGCTCTATGACGCCGGGCTTCAGCGAGTTCTGGGCGAATTCGCGGGCTGCTTCTTGTACGGCGCGCTGCTCTTCAGTAAGTTGGTAAAGCATTTCAAGGTTTTGGTAGGGGCGACAAAGGTAAGAGTCTTCGTGCGTGCACACTCGCAGGTTTGAAGACCACCGCTACTCGAAACGACGAGAGTGCCGTCTCGGATGTAATGCCGACAACAAACCTTGGCACTACTCGCTCGCTGTTACCGCTAAGCCGAGGCCTGTAATTTCCGGCAACTCTCGCTCGCGGCCATACTGGTGCAAGGTCAGTCCATAACGACCGGGCTCCGGGTAGTGCGCACCCACTTGGAGGGGAATTGATAACTCACAGGCCGGACCGGAGCATGTGCCGAGCCATTGCCCAAAACGATCGGCCAACTCCAGGCTCACTGCCTCAGATTGCACTGTACCGTCCGGGTAGTGCGTCACGAACCTGGCATACAGGTTCTGTGTCGCATAGGCATCAGTGTGTTCGACGGTGAGGGTGAGATCGTAAGCGCGCGAAGTATCCGCAATGTCGTAAGCAAATACAGCAGAGTCCGCATAAGACCAAGCACCCGGAAGCTCGTAGTTCTCGCTGTAAATTTCTTCCGGGCCGCAGCCTACTATACCGTAGAGGACTATCCCGGAGAATAGCAAATAGCTAAAGGGATAGCCCCAGTTGGCAGGAAGAGGCTGCAGCAATCGCATTTATTGGAAGAAATCCTTCACCTTCTCGAAAAAGCCGCGTTCGCGGCTCTCTCCGTCGGGAGTGAAGTTTTCTGATTCGCGTAGTTCCTCGAGCAATTCGCGCTCCTTAGCACTGAGCGCCTTCGGTGTGTACACATTTACGTGGACAAACTGATCGCCTCGACCGTGGCCTTGCACGCTCGGCAGGCCTTTGCCGCGGAGACGCTTAACCTCGCCACTTTGGGTGCCATTAGCTATGTCGAAGCGAACTACACCATCGAGGGTCGGAACTTCCACCTTAGTACCAAGTGCGGCATCGGCAAAATTGAGGTGCAGCTCGTAGACGAGATTTTGCCCCTCACGCTGCAGATCGTCGTGGGGGATCTCTTCGATGTTGATGAGCAAGTCTCCCGCTGGGCCACCCTTTTTTCCAGCATTACCGCGACCAGTCATGGAGAGCTGCATGCCCTCAGCCACACCCGCTGGAATGTCGAGTTCGACGGTGTCTTCACCATAAACCACCCCGTCGCCCTTACACTTCGAGCAGTTTGCCTGCACTTGCTGGCCATTGCCCTGGCAGGTGGGGCAAGTTGCCGTCGTTTGCATTTGACCTAAGAAGGTATTGCGTACCTGACGCACCATGCCTGAGCCTCCGCATGTACTGCATGTCTTGACACTGGAGGCATCCTTGGCTCCAGAGCCGTCGCAGTTGTCGCAAGTGACCTGCTTCTTGATCTTAATTTTCTTGGTCACGCCCTTGGCGATGTCCTCTAGGGTCAGCTTGACACGGGTACGGAGGTTGCTGCCGCGCTGACCTCTTCCGCGCCGACGGCCTCCACCTTGGCCACCTCCGAAGAAGCTCTCGAACGGTGAATTCTGACCGAAAATGTCGCCAAAGTTCTGGAAGATGTCATCCATCGTCATTCCAGCTCCACCAAAGCCGGCACCCCCCTGACCCATGCCAGCATGGCCAAAGCGATCGTAGCGTGCGCGCTTTTGAGGATCATTGAGCACTTCATACGCCTCGGCGGCATCCTTGAACTTCTCTTCAGCCTTCGCATCCCCCGGATTGCGGTCGGGGTGATACTTCATTGCCTCTTTACGGTAGGCTTTCTTGAGGTCGGCCTCGGAGGCGTCGCGGGCAACGCCGAGCACCTCATAATAATCTTGTTTGGCCATGGTGGAACTACTCTTCATCAGGAAATCTGATCTACTGCTTTAACTGTCTAGGATGGATTCTCGCTACTTACCCACGACGACTTTCGCGTGGCGAATGAGTTTGTCGTTGAGTGTGTAGCCGGGCTCGATCGTATCCATCACTTTACCAACCATGTCGGGTGATGGTGCAGGGATCTCAGTGAAAGCCTCGTGCAATTCTGCATCAAAGGGCTCACCGGTTGAGACCATTTGCTTGAGGCCGAGACCCTCGAGTGTACGCTTGAGTTTCTGATACACGAGTTCGACGCCAGGCGTGAAGGATTCGTCATTCTCGTCGCTTTCCACAGTGAACTTTGCGCGGTCAAAGTCGTCGACAACGGGCAGTAGAGAGTTCATCGTGCCTATAGCAGCCGTTGCACGCTCTTCATTGCGCTGGCGGGCTGTGCGTTTGCGGAAGTTGTCAAACTCTGCCATCAGCCGCAGGTACTTGTCCTTCAGTTCTGCGAGCTCAGCTTGAGCCCGCTCTAAGGGATCTTCGTTAACTTCATCAGGCAGCTCATCGACCAGGGCGTCGGCAATCGTATCGCCGAGGTCGGATGCTTCTGTGGTGACATCCGATTCGGCAGCGAAATCTTCATGTCCTAGATCGGGAGCGTCGGGATCGGGTTGAGAGGAATACATGATATCGATGGTTTTGGAAGGGGTTGTGCCACTCGACACTAACTCCGCCTAGAACTGCACAAGTTGGGGGCCATACGAGTTTTGCCGACAGGCTGACAGCAAAAGTCGAACGTCACTGACAAAACGATAGCCGACAGCGTCCTTTTACTGTCGCTTCGTCGCATGAATCTCAATCTGAACTCAAACAGACACGAGACTAATACCGCTCAACAGCTAGAAACGCCTTGATGACTAGATCTCTACAGATGCTTCGCAGCACGCTACGACTAGGCCGCTTATTCTCCATCCAGATACGGCCCATTGTAACGCACAAACCGTATCCCCACGCTCAGCTCGATCGAAACGTTGTTGATGCTTAGTTCGCTGAGGGTACGTGGATTGTTGCTGCCAGGAGTGATAACGTTGGCAATCGGTGGTTGAAAATATTGCCGACTCAGGTCGGGGCTGATGCGCAATTCGATGAGTCCATCCAAACTCGGTGAAAGGGAATAGTCAAGGCCGCCACCTAAGTCGATACCGTACAGCCAGCGCGTCACGAAGGCATCGTCGGGGTAGAACAGCCCGACGTTTCGTCGGCTAGCGTCTTCTCCACCCAGGTCGGTATTGATGGTGTACTCCCCGCGCAAGGCCAAGGCAATGTGACCACGCCCCGAACCGACAGCGTAAGTCTGCTTAGCACCAAGTACGAGCGCTGCATTGTTGAAGATGAACTTTACCGTGGTGGGGCGAAGATCTACGGTATTGCCGTTGACATCTTGTCCTTGGAAGCGCCTAAAACGTATGGCGGAGCCGCGACGGTGATACCCCAGGCCAGCATACAGGGTGCGCGGCGCATCATCACTTAGACTTTCGATCTGCAGGTCGAAGTGGTAACCCACCAGTGGGTCTTGGTCGAAGCCGTCCCAGCGTTGAGTCGCGAAGGTGGGGCCACCCTTGAGGCTATAGCCGACAAATTGTGCGTGCACGCCAAGGCCGGCCTGCAGCAACAGAAGTATGCATACAATCCGCATCATATCACCTCAAACCTACGGTGTTCGCAGGTTTAGAGGTTCGTGCAGTGAAGCGCTACTTTGGCGACATGCTCGCTACCCGACTAACATTTGTCTTAACGCTCATCTTTTCCGCTGGCTCGCTGCTACATGCACAGAGCTCGTACGATAGCCTGACTACCAAGCTCACACGCACGGAAGGCTTCGTCGATTACTTCTACGACGACAGCAAGGATCGCATGCTAGTTGAGGTGCCGGAGGATTTGGGTCAGTTTATCTACGTCAACAGCCTAGCCGCGGGGGTGGGCTCCAACGATTTGGGGCTAGACCGGGGGCAGTTGGGTGATACGCGACTCGTGGAATTCCGCCGGGCAGGCAATAAGCTATTATTAGTTCAGCCCAATCTCGACTACCGTGCGGTGAGCGACAACCCAGCCGAGCGGGCAAGTGTAGCGGAAGCTTTTGCCGAGAGCGTGCTGGGTGGCTTTCCCATAGTAGCTTCTAAGGGTAAGGTGCACATCATCGACCTCACGCCCATGCTTATACTTGATGCTCATGGCGTGGGGCGTAGGCTAAGTGATGCCGAACAGGGAAGTTTCAAACTCGATCCGCAGCGCTCGGCGCTTTACCTGGAGCGCACTCGAAATTTTCCTCGCAACACCGAATTTGAGGCCATCGTCACGCTGGCGGGCGAGGGCAAGGGCGGCCAACTGCGCAGCGTAACGCCCACTGCCGATGCAGTAACTACGCGCCAGCACCACAGCTTTGTGGCGCTTCCCGAGACAGGATACGAGCCACGCGCCTTCGATCCGAGGTCGGGGTACAATTCACTCCAATACGCCGACTACGCGAGCCCGATCGGCGCGTCGCTCGTGCAGCGTTTCATCGTTAGGCACCGCTTGGAGGCAAAGGACCCTGAGGCTAGCGGTCTGCTCGAGCCAAAGGAGCCAATCGTGTATTATGTCGATCCGGGTGCGCCTGAGCCAGTACGCTCGGCCTTGATAGAAGGAGCACAGTGGTGGAATCAAGCGTTTGAGGCGGCAGGGTGGAAAGACGCCTTTCGGGTCGAGGTACTACCGGAGGGTGCTGATCCGCTGGATGTACGCTACAACGTGATTCAATGGGTACATCGCTCTACCCGTGGGTGGAGTTATGGTGCTTCGGTGCGCGACCCGCGGACGGGCGAGATCATCAAGGGGCACGTGAGTCTCGGAAGCCTTCGAGTACGCCAAGATTATTTAATTGCGCAGGGCATGCTCGATGCCTATGCAGGAGGGTCGGCCGATCCACGGCTGTTGGATTTTGCCTTGGCGCGCCTGCGTCAGTTGAGTGCCCATGAGGTAGGCCATACCATTGGTCTTGCACACAATTTTGCGGCTAGCACCACCGATCGCGCGTCGGTGATGGACTACCCGCACCCGTATATCGCTATGAATGCCGAAGGTGAGGTCGATCTGAGTAAAGCCTACGCGGCGGGCATCGGCGACTGGGATAAGCAAACTGTCAAGTATGGTTACGGACTTGCCGCCAAGGGCGATGAGCGTGCCTTCACTGCTGCAGTGCTTGCCGAAAACGAAACTTTGGGCTTGCCCTTTATTTCTGACCGCGATGCACGAGCTGTAGGAGGGGCACATCCGACGGCTCACTTGTGGGACAATGCCACCAACGCTGCGGTCGAACTACGGCGCGTCACCGATTTACGGGCGAAGGCTCTGACTGGTCTCGATCTGGATAATCTGCCTCCAGGCGCTGTGCTTGGCGAACTCGAAAACGTACTAGCACCAGTCTATCTCATGCACCGCTATCAAGTTGAGGGTGCCGCCAAACTGGTGGGTGGAGTGGACTACACGTATGCCGTGAACGACGGTAATGTGCCGGGGCAGGGCGTCGTGACTCCAGTCCGCATGCAAGACCAACAAGCGGCGATAGCGGCCTTGGCCGAGACCATG
>ENA-ORXU01001980-ORXU01001980.1-marine-metagenome-genome-assembly--contig:-NODE-1980-length-14869-cov-3.501082_pt1 | contig 14869 bp, 10 predicted proteins | sample MGYA00237869_ERZ511484 | MGnify/ENA metagenome assembly ERZ511484
CTCGCTTGGCCTGGCGCTGGCGGACAGGGACGGGCGGTTCCTTTTTGCAAATGACAGCTTTGCGCAGGTAGTAAATGTGCCAGCAGACAAGCTTCCGCCCTATCCCGGTGACCTTGTTATCAAGGAGGATAAAGCAGCGGTGGCCGAAAGCATCCGCCGATATGCGCGCGGCCCGGCAATGTCGGGCGATATTGCCGTGCGGTTGAAAGACGCGCCAGAGGAAGTGACGGCCTTGTCCATTTCCGGCGTGCGCGGTCTGGGTGATGCGGCGGTTCTGATCGGGCTGAAAGACAATAGTGAGGAGACGCGGCTAAAACGGCAGGTGACGCAGGCCAGCAAAATGCAGTCTATCGGCCAGCTGGCGGGCGGTGTCGCGCATGATTTCAACAACATACTGACGGCAATTATCGGCTATTGCGATCTCATGATGCTGCGCCATCAGCCGGGTGACAGCGACTATGACGATATTCAACAGATCAAAAGCAATTCCAACCGTGCGGCCAGCCTGACGCGGCAGCTGCTCGCTTTCTCACGCCAGCAAACATTGCGTCCGCAAATATTGCAGCTGCCCGATGTCGTGGTCGAAGTTTCCAATCTGCTGAAGCGTTTGTTGGGCGAAAAAATCCGGTTCGAAGTGAATCATGGCCGCAATCTGGGCGCGGTGCGGGCTGATCCCGGTCAGTTGGAACAGGTCATCATCAATCTGGGTGTGAATGCGCGCGATGCCATGCCAGATGGCGGGCTGCTGCATATGGAAACGCGCGCGATCGCGCAGGCTGACGTGCGCCGGATGGGCAGTGATATCCTACCGATCGCTGATTATGTCCTGTTGTCGATCGAAGACAGCGGTTCCGGCATCAGCGCCGAAAATCTGCCCAAGATATTCGAACCCTTCTTCACCACAAAGGACGTGGGCAAAGGCACCGGACTGGGGCTATCGACCGTGTACGGTATTGTGAAGCAATCCGGCGGGTTCATCTTTGCCGAATCGGAAATTGGAAATGGCACGCGCTTCGATATCTATCTGCCAGTGCATGAAGGCATTGTAGAGGCAGCACCTGAAAAACCAAAGGAAGCCGCAAGAAAAGAACCGCTGTGGGGCAACGGCAAAATCCTGGTTGTCGAGGATGAAGATATGGTGCGAGCAGTCGCCGAACGCGCGCTTGTCCGGCAGGGCTATGTGGTTGAAACCGCAGAAGATGGTGAGGTAGCACTCGATCTGTTTGCAAAGGGCAAGCGATACGATCTGATTGTGTCCGATGTCGTTATGCCCAATCTTGACGGGCCGGCAATGGGGCGCGCGCTGCGCGAACAATATGGCGATATGCGGATATTGTTCATGTCCGGCTATGCTGAAGAACAGCTGCGTGAATCCATCAATCTCGACAATGTGTATTTTCTGCCAAAACCATTTTCGGTTCAGGAGATTTCAGAAGCCGTACACGAAGCTATTTCCAGCTAGTCGTTGAAACATAACGATAAAGAAATTTATGTTCCGCACTTGTTCTTTTGGAACAAATGGAATACATACTGTTTCCACAGCAAATTATTGCTAATCGCTAGCTAAAGGAGTGGGATCATGGCAGCAAGTTTGAAAGTAGTCGACCAAACGAAAGACAATAAATTGAAAGATGCGGACCGGGAAAAGGCGCTCGACGCGGCGTTAGCGCAAATTGACAGGGCATTCGGCAAGGGTTCGGCAATGAAGCTGGGCAGCCGTGAAGCTATCAATATGGAATCGATTTCAACCGGTTCTCTTGGTCTTGATATCGCGTTGGGTATCGGCGGATTGCCCAAGGGCCGCGTTGTAGAGATTTATGGCCCGGAAAGTTCAGGTAAAACAACGCTGACTTTGCACGCTATTGCTGAGGCGCAGAAAGCCGGCGGCACAGCAGCCTTTATCGACGCGGAACATGCTCTGGACCCGGGCTATGCGAAAAAGCTGGGCGTCGATATCGACAATCTTATCGTATCGCAGCCTGATACTGGCGAACAGGCGCTTGAAATCGCTGATACGCTGGTTCGCTCGAACGCCATCGATATTTTGGTCATCGATTCGGTTGCAGCGCTGGTGCCGCGCGCCGAAATCGAGGGCGAGATGGGTGACACGCATGTCGGTCTTCAGGCCCGATTGATGAGCCAGGCGCTGCGCAAGATAACCGGATCGATTAACCGGTCGAATTGTATGGTGATTTTTATCAACCAGATCCGCATGAAGATCGGCGTTATGTATGGCTCGCCGGAAACTACAACCGGCGGCAACGCGCTGAAATTCTATTCATCGGTGCGGCTCGATATCCGGCGGATTGGCCAGATCAAGGATCGCGATGAAGTTGTCGGCAATGCGACCCGTGTAAAAGTGGTGAAAAACAAAGTTGCGCCGCCGTTCAAGCAGGTCGAATTTGATATTATGTATGGGCAGGGTATCTCGAAAATGGGTGAGATACTTGACCTTGGGGTAAAGGCTGGAATTGTAGAAAAATCCGGCAGCTGGTTCAGTCATGACAGCATCCGTATCGGGCAGGGCCGTGAGAATTCAAAGCAATGGCTGCTCGATAATCCTGAAACCGCAACAAAGATTGAGAATATGATCCGCGGGAAAGAGGATGAAGTGGCCGAAGAAATGCTTGCTTCGCCTGAAAAGGAAGATGCCAAGTCGGATCCCGCCGCCGATGAAAAGGCCAAGCCTGAATAAGCGGCTATACGGCTCGCTTCCCGCCAGCAGCGGGACATTAACCATCGGATAGCGTCCGGCAGGCATGGCCCGGATATGCTACGCCAAAGTCCATCCGGCATCCTCCGCCAGGTGGCTTGCGGTTTCCGGTTCACCCGGAACGCCTGAAGACCGCAAAGGCCCGTTCCGTCCCACCCCGGAACGGGCCATTTTGTGGCGCTGCGCTTCAGACAGTGGGTGGGTGATTATCATGCTTGTAAGCGCGCTCTGGCTCGCCTAAACGCTCTCACATGAGTTCCACTAACGATATTCGCCGGGCTTTTCTGGAGCATTTTGCGGGTGCCGATCACGAAATCGTGCCGTCCGCTGCGCTCGTGCCGTATAATGATCCTACGCTGATGTTCGTGAATGCCGGGATGGTGCCGTTCAAGAATAACTTCACCGGTCTCGAAACACGCGAAATTCCGCGCGCTACATCAAGTCAGAAATGTGTTCGGGCTGGCGGGAAACATAATGATCTGGATAATGTAGGCTACACGGCCAGACATCATACCTTTTTTGAAATGCTCGGGAATTTTTCGTTTGGGGATTATTTCAAAGAACAGGCAATCAGCCATGCGTGGGCTTTGCTCACAAAAACCTGGGGGCTTGATCCGGCGCGTTTGATAGCGACGGTTTATCACACCGATGATGAGGCTTTTGACCTTTGGCGCAAAATCTCGGGCCTACCCGAAAGCCAAATTATCCGGATAGCCACCGATGACAATTTCTGGTCGATGGGCGAAACCGGCCCGTGCGGACCGTGTAGCGAAGTATTCTACGATCATGGCGATCATATTTTCGGCGGCCCGCCCGGCAGCCCGGATGAAGATGGCGATCGTTTTGTTGAAATATGGAATCTCGTCTTCATGCAGTATGAGCGGCAGGAGGATGGAAGCCAGCGCGAATTGCCAAGCCCCAGTATTGATACCGGCATGGGTCTTGAACGTATTGCCGCGGTTTTACAGGGTGTGCATGACAATTACGACACCGACACTTTCAAGGCATTGATCCAGGCATCGGAGGAATTGACGTCAACGCGCGCTGAAGGCGAAGCGAGGGCCAGCCATCGCGTCATTGCCGATCATCTGCGCTCCACCAGCTTTCTTATTGCGGACGGCGTGTTGCCATCAAATGAGGGGCGCGGCTATGTGCTGCGCCGGATTATGCGCCGCGCCATGCGTCACGCGCATATTCTGGGCGCTAAGGATCCGTTGATGCACCGGCTTGTAGGTGGATTGACCGCGGAAATGGGCGCGGCCTTTCCAGAACTGATCCGGGCGCAATCGCTGATCGAAGAAACGTTGAAGCAAGAGGAATCGCGTTTCCGCCAAACCTTGGATAAGGGGCTGAAGCTGCTTGATGAAGCTACCTCAGACATGGCCACCGGCGATGTTTTGCCCGGCGAAACGGCGTTTAAACTCTATGACACATTCGGTTTTCCGGTAGACCTGACCGAAGATGCATTACGCGCGCAAGGGTTCGCGATTGATCATGCCGGTTTTGACGCGGCCATGCAGGAGCAAAAAGATCGCGCGCGCGCCGCATGGAAGGGTTCCGGTGCAAAAGCGTCCGATGATATATGGTTCGATATTGCCGACCGCGTAGGCGCAACCGAATTTACCGGCTATACTGCGAGCGAAGGCGAGGGCAATGTTGTCGCCATCGTAAAGGACGGTGCGGAGATCCAGTCCGCCGTTACGGGCGATGAGATTATGCTGATCGTCAACCAAACCCCATTTTACGGCGAAAGCGGTGGACAGACCGGGGACGCAGGAAAGGCGTCTACGCCGGACGGGTTGCAGATGACGATTACCGATACGTCAAAGCCGCTGGGCCGGTTGCACGCCCACATCGCCCGCGTGGACAATGGTAGCGTTAACATTGATGATACGGTTCATATGCAAATCGATACCGATCGGCGCGATACGATCCGGGCCAATCATAGCGCAACCCATCTGCTTCACGCGGCGCTACGCAATCATTTGGGCGATCATGTTACGCAGAAAGGCAGCTTGGTGGCCGCCGACCGGTTGCGTTTCGATTTTGCGCATAGCAAGCCGCTCGACCCTGCACAAACGCAAGCTATCGAAGCGGACGTAAACGCGCAGATACGCAGCAACCGCGAGGTATCAACGCGCTTGATGACGCCGGATGACGCGATTGCAGCAGGCGCACTGGCTTTGTTTGGCGAGAAATACGGCGATGAAGTGCGTGTGTTGTCGATGGGTGATAACGCCGAGCGTGCCTTTTCGGTTGAGCTGTGCGGCGGCACGCATGTAAATGCGCTGGGCGATATTCAACTGTTCACGATTGTTTCTGAAAGCGCGGTCGCGTCTGGCGTTCGGCGCATTGAGGCGTTAACGGGCGAAGCGGCGCGGCAACATTTGGCTTCACGCGAAAACCAGTTGAAAGAACTGGCGGGATTGCTGAAAACCGCGCCCGAAGAGGTCGCCGCGCGCGTGCAAACCTTGTTAGCCGAACGCAAGGCGCTGGAAAAACAGCTGTCGGAGGCTAAGACCAAGCTCGCCATGGCCGGAAGCGGCAGCGGACCAAAGGCGGAGGCCGAAGATGTCGGCGGTACCAAATTCCTGGGACAGGTTATTGTAGGCGTTGAGCCAAAGGCTTTGCGCGGGCTGGCTGATGAACAGATGAAGCAGATGGGCGGCGGAATTGCAGTGATCGTCGCCGCGAATGACAATGCCAATACGGTGATCGTTGCAGTCTCGCCCGATTTGACCGAGCAATTTGCTGCGCCCGATTTGGTGAGGGCGGCCACGGAAGCGATGGGCGGGAAGGGCGGCGGTGGACGGCCCGAGATGGCGCAAGGCGGCGGACCCGCTGGCGACGAACAGGCGCGGCTTGCCGTTGACGCTGTCAGACAACTGTTAGGCGGTTGAAGCCCCGCGACGATGCCCAGTAGCGAAGGTAGTAGCGAAGGCAGGCAGTAGCGAAGTCATTAATGCTGATTCATAGGCAATGCAGGCACTGCACTGTTTGCCTTGCAGGAACCCGGAGCTGTAATTTTGCCGCGCGACTAAATCACTGCGGCCAGCGTTTTAGCCTTCGGTTTTCAGCTTGGGAGAAACTTCAAGCTGCGCCTGTTCCATAATGCGCTTGCGAAACTCGTCACGCTTTTCATGGATCGACGCGATCACGGGGCCCATCGGGATGCCCAAATCTACCAGAACAGCTTCCGACAGTTGCAGCGAACTTTCCAATGTTTCCGGCACAGCATCGCTGGCACCGGCTTTATATAACCGCGCAGCGTGATCGGCATCGCGGGCGCGAACGACGATCTTTATATCGGGGAGCCACCCGCGCACACGGCGCACAGTGCGCTCCGCCAGAACGGGTTCATCCATCGTCAAAATCAACGCGGTGGCATGGCCGAGCTGCAATTTATCTAGCGTTTCGGAGCGCGATATATCGCCGAATATCGTGGGATAACCATCACGCAAACCGGCGGCCACTGCGTCAATATCCGATTCGATGCAGACGAAAGGCTGATCATGCACCTTCAGCATATCGGCAACCAGACGGCCCACACGCCCCAGCCCGATTATGACGGTACGCTCATTGGCACTGTTGTCCAAAGCGGGCGCGGCATCATCATTCAGTTTTAGCTCTATCCGGCGCGACATATCATGGCCGATGCGGGCCAGAATTGGCGTAATAGTAAGCCCGATTGCCGTTGCGACTTGCCAGAAATTCGTGGTTTGCGGGCTGATAAGCTGCGCTGCGCTGGCGGCGCCCAGCACGATCAGCGTTGTTTCCGACGGGCTTGCCATCAATACGCCGGCTTCTGTAGCTGTGCCGGTTCGCGCGCCTGCCAATTTCAGCAAGCTGCCGGTGACGACAGCCTTGACGATAAGGACGGCCGCAATAGCCGCGAGCAGAGACGCCCAGTTTTCCGCGACAAAGCTGAGATCAACCTGCATCCCGATCGAGATCAGAAACACCCCGAGAGCAAGGCCCCGAAATGGCGCGGTTATCACTTCAACCTCATCCTGATAATCGGTCTCGGCGATCAGCAGCCCCGCGATCAACGCGCCCACAATTGGCGATAATCCCACCGCGCCCGTCGCAAGGCTCGACAGGATCACGACCAGCAAGCTGGCAGCGAGAAACAGTTCGGGGCTTTTAGTTCGCGCGGCCTGACCGAAAAGTTTTGGGAGGAAAAACCGGCCCAGCAGGAGCATAGCAACAATTACTAAGCCGCCCTGCCACAAGGTCGAGATCATCCCGCTCCAGCCTTCATTCGCTGCATAAGGAGCCATGGCGCCAAGAACGAAGATAATGGGAACGATCGCGACATCTTCGAACAAAAGCATGGCAAGCGCGGATTGCCCGACAGGTGATTTGGTGCCGGATATAGGCAGCACAAGCGCCGTAGAAGACAATGCCAGCGCAACGCCAATGCCGTAAGCCGCAGCCGGGTTCAGCCCGAACAGATAGAGCCCGGATCCGATGAGAAATCCGCTGATCGTCAGTTCTGCCGCACCAACGCCAAAAACCAGTTTTCGCATTAACCACAGGCGGCGAAACGACAATTCCAAACCGATGGAGAACAGCAGCAGGATAATGCCATATTCGCCAATCTGCTGAATTTCTTCGGTATCGCTGATCGTGACCCATTCCAGCCATTCATATTGCGCAGCAAGAGCGCCAAGCCCCATCGGCCCCACCAAAACGCCAACCAGAATGAAACCGATGATAGGCGTTATGCGAAAGCGCGCGAAGGCAGGGATAACAATGCCTGCCGCACCCAAAATGACGAGCGCGTTATTGATACCGTCAGTTTGCAGTTCAGCAGCCATAGCACGCTACTATAGCAGAGTGCGGCTAAAGCAAGCGGCGATGACGCCGCTACCCTCCGCCCGGTCCAGCGGTTCCGGTTGGCCGGTTGGCAGGGATGTTGTGCACGGCATTTTCATCATTCGCGGTTTTGCTGCTGTCGTCATTTTCCCATTCGATCCGGTACAGATCGAACCGCCTGTCGGCCAGATTGCGAACGGTGCCTTCAGCGCGTGCCCAGCTAAGATCGGCAAGGTTGACGTCGCTGATCGTCAGCGTCTCGACATTCTCGGTGGCTTCCGCTGCGATACCGTCGCGGGCAAAAGGAAAATCACAGGGCGTAAGGATGCAGCTTTGGGCATATTGGATATCCATATTATGCACATTCGGCAAATTACCGACATTTCCCGACAGCACCATGTAGCACTGATTTTCGATTGCCCGCGCCTGGCTGCAATACCGCACGCGAAGATAGCCTTGGCGGCTGTCGGTGCAGAACGGAACGAATATCATCCGCGCGCCTTCATCGACGAGGCGGCGGGCAAGCTCAGGAAATTCGCTGTCATAACAGATCAGCACGCCGATCGGCCCGCAGTCAGTTTGGATCACGCCGATTTCATCGCCGCCCTGTATGTTCCACCAATATCGTTCGTTGGGCGTGGGGTGAATTTTTTCCTGCGCATGCACCGAACCATCGCGCAGGCAAACATAGGCCACATTCTGAATATCGCCATCATCCGTGCGTGTCGGGTGCGATCCGCCGATGATGTTGATATTATATTTCATCGCCATCTGCGACAGGCTTTCGCGGATTTGCGGCGTGTAGCGTGACAGCGCCTCGATCGATTCATGCGGGCTAAGCTCTTCAGGTTCCGATGACAGCAGCATCAGCGTGAACAGTTCGGGAAATACAATGAAATCAGCTTCGTAATCAGAGGCGACGTCGACGAAATATTCTATGTTGCGGATAAATTCGGCATAGTCCGACACCGGCCGCGCTTGCAGTTGAACCGTGGCCAACCGCACGCTTTCCACATCACGCGGGACGCGGAATTCTTTTGGCTCCTGCGCATCATCATACGGGTTGCGCCACACCATATGCGCAGCAGCGGCCATCGATTCTTTATCTTCGGGCAAGTAATTCTGCAGAACGCGCATCGGTTCAAAACCGTTCGAAAGCTGAAACCCGATGACTGGATCGCGCAGCTTGTTCGATTGTACTTTTTCCAGATAATCAGCCGCATCGTCCGCGCGTTTGGCACGCAGCGCCTTGCGCAATCCGGGCATCCGCCCGCCAAACACGATCCCGCGCAGATCCAGCCGTTCGGCAAGCGCGCGCCGCGCTTCATACAATCTGCGCCCAATGCGCACGCCCCGCTGCCCCGGATCAACGCACATTTCGTAGCCATACAGCCAAGTGCCACGCGGATTGTGGCGCGAGCCAAGCCCGTTGCCGGTAATCTCGTCCCAGCTATGCGGGCGCAGTGCGACACGCTCCGCCAAACGCGAACTGGCGCAATAGCCGACAATCCGGTCATCCATCACGGCCACGAATTGCCCGTCATTGTAATTGTTTATCTGCCCGCGAAGCTCGCGCCGCGTGTAGGGCGGAAAGCCCTTATAGACACGTTCGGTTAAACCGGCGATTTCGGGAATATCCTGAATGGTGGCCTGTCGCACGATCAGGCGGGCTTTGCTGCTGCTGGTCATTGGAAGTATCTAGCGCGCTGAACGCTGGCCAGCCAACGAATAATAGCGCCGTTTAACAAAAAAGGGCGAGCCGCACGGCCCGCCCCTTTGCTTCTTCGAGTTGGCAGCAAGGCTTATTGCCAGTTGGCCATTTTCTTTTCCAGATTGACGCGGATCGATTCAAAGAACTGCTCGGTCGTCATCCAGTTTTGCTGCGGTCCGATGAGCAGGGCCAAATCCTTTGTCATATCGCCGCTCTCGACAGTTTCGACACATACCTGCTCCAGCGTTTCGGCAAAGCGGGTTACATCCGGCGTGTCATCAAACTTGCCGCGATATTTCAGGCCGCCTGTCCATGCGAAAATCGACGCGATCGGGTTTGTCGAAGTTGCCTTGCCCTGTTCATGCTGACGATAGTGGCGCGTCACCGTGCCATGCGCCGCTTCGGATTCGACTGTTTTGCCATCAGGCGACATCAACACCGATGTCATCAGGCCCAGCGAGCCAAAGCCCTGCGCCACCGTATCCGACTGAACATCACCGTCGTAATTCTTACAGGCCCAGACAAATTTGCCTGACCATTTCAGCGCCGACGCGACCATATCGTCGATCAACCGGTGCTCATAAGAAATGCCAGCTTCTTCAAACTTATCTTTGAATTCTGCCTGAAAAATTTCTTCAAACAAATCTTTGAAGCGGCCGTCATACGCTTTCATAATCGTGTTTTTGGTGGACAGATAAACCGGCCATCCACGGTTCAGGCCGTAATTCATTGATGCACGTGCAAAATCGCGGATGCTGTCGTCCAGATTATACATCGCCATCGCCACGCCAGGTGACGGGAATTTGAAAACTTCGAGATCGATATTCTCGCCGTCTTCTCCATCGAATACCAAACGTAACGTGCCGGGACCGGGGATCAACGTATCGGTCGCACGATACTGATCACCAAAGGCATGACGGCCGACCACAATCGGGTCTGTCCATCCGGGCACGAGCCGCGGAACATTGCTCATCACAATTGGTTCGCGGAATACCACGCCGCCCAGAATGTTGCGGATCGTGCCATTTGGCGAGCGCCACATCTTCTTAAGGTCAAACTCCTCAACGCGGTCTTCATCCGGCGTGATAGTCGCGCATTTTACGCCCACGCCATGTTCCTTGATTGCGTTGGCGCTGTCGATCGTGATCTGATCGTCGGTTTCATCGCGCTTCTGAATGGACAGATCGTAATATTTCAGATCGATATCGAGATATGGCAGGATCAGACGTTCGCGAATCCACTCCCAGATTATCCGCGTCATTTCATCGCCATCTAACTCGACGACGGGGTTCTTCACCTTGATTTTTGCCATAATTAACCAGCTTTCCTGTTTGGGTGATTTCAGATCGTAAAAATACGTTTGGCCGGGCCATAGCAATAATCTGAATATGTTCAACCGAATGGCAGCGGTCTAATTGTTTTTCTCCACCAAAAATTGCGATCTTCGGTTGTGTCGGCGGTTTGACCTGATTAGTTAGCCAGCAATGGCACATTCAAAATTATCAAACCGGGGCGATGGCGAAACCAAATGGTCATTTCCGCCTGTGCATCCCGAAGGGCGCAAATTCGCGCTGATTTCGCTGGCAATTATGGCTGTGTTTTTCATCTTTGTCTGGGAGCCGCTGGGTTGGCTGATGCTCGGTGTGACTGTGTGGGTGCTTGCGTTTTTCCGCGATCCCAAACGCACAACGCCGAAATCCGATAATTTTATCATCGCGCCGGCAGACGGCTTGGTGACGCTGATTATGAAAGTCCCGCCGCCGCCTGAATTGGCCGGTAGCGAAGGGCTGGGTCAGGATCCGATGACCCGCGTTTCCATTTTCATGAGCGTGTTTGATGTGCATATCAATCGCACCCCGATACCCGGCGTGGTAAAGCGCGTGGCCTATATTCCGGGGAAATTTGTGAATGCCGATCTGGACAAGGCCAGCGAGGAAAATGAACGCCAGCATTTCATGGTAGAACGCAGCGATGGCGTGCGAGTGGGCTTTACGCAGATTGCAGGGCTGGTTGCGCGCCGTATCCTCACTTTCGTAAAAGAAGGGGACAATGTCGGGACGGGGCAGCGGGTGGGCCTTATTCGCTTCGGCAGCCGGGTTGATGTGTATCTTCCTGCAGGAACCGGCTCGAAGATAATAAAGGGGCAACGCTGCGTCGCAGGCGAAACGATTATCGCCGAAATCGGGCAGGATAGTGAAATTATCGCGGTGCATCAGTAATGGCCGGTGACCCCAGAGACAGCGCGCTTCCCGGTTTGCCGCTGCGCGCTCTGGCTCCCAACGCGATTACTGCAATGGCGCTTTGCACGGGACTGTCCGGGTTCTGGTTTGCGATGCAGGATCGCTGGCCCGCGGCGCTTGCGGCGATCGCGATTGCTGCGCTGCTTGACGGATTGGACGGCAAAGTCGCGCGCATGGTCGGCGGTCAAAGCCGGTTCGGTGCGGAGCTTGATTCGCTTTCGGACGTTATCGCGTTCGGCGTTACGCCTGCGTTGATCACCTTTATTTGGACGCTTCAGTTTATGCCGCGCTTTGGCTGGACAATCGCGTTGTTTTTCGCGCTGTGTCAGGCGTTGCGCCTTGCCCGGTTCAATGCGCGGATTGATACCGATGATCAGCCGCATAAATCCGCCGGGTTTAATACCGGCGTGCCTGCGCCCGCCGGGGCGGGACTGGCGTTATTACCGATGATGATCTGGTACGAATTTGATGTGGAGTTGCTGCGCGATTACTGGATTGTCGGGCCTTGGGTGCTGCTGTCTGCGATGTTGATGGTGTCCAGCGTGGCCACACTTAGCTGGTCGTCATTTCGTATCCGCCCGTCATGGCGCTTCCCCACGCTGGCGTTGGTGGGTCTGTGGATCGCGGGGCTGGTTGCAGAACCTTGGATCGCGCTGATTGTGCTGGTGACAGGCTATGTGATTACGATCCCGATCGGCATGATCAGTTACGCGCGGGTAAAACGCCGCCGGAAAGATAACCGCGCGGCGGCTTGACGTTGTCGTATAATGCGTTATGTTCTGCCTTCGTTCTTATGGGGTGAGGGGATATGGATCCAACTATTTCGGCGGTAATTATCGTGCTGGCTCTGCTGTTGGGGCTGGTCGCTGGCTGGTTCATGGGCGCCAAAAAGGGTGCGGCCGGCGCAGAGACAGCGGAGCAGCTGCGCGCGATGCTCAACAGCGCGATGGAAGATCGTGATGCGGTGAAGGATCGGCTCGCGCGTTCGGAGACCCAGCTTGAGGAGCGGGAACGCGGATTTGAAGCGCAAAAGACCGCTTATACCGAAGCGAAGGAGATGCTGTCTGCCCAATTTGGCGAAATCGGACAGAAGCTGCTGGGCGAAGCGCAGACGCAATTTTTGCAGCGCGCCGATGAACGCTTCAATCAGGCGGGGGAGAAAAATGAGGAGAAGCTGAAACTGCTGCTCAATCCGGTCGGTGAAAAACTGAAAGCCTATGAGGAGCAGGTAAATAAGGTCGAGAAGGAGCGGACCGAGGCATATGGCAATCTTCGCGGCCTGATCGGGGAGATGCGGCAAGGGCAGGAACGTGTTCAGAGCGAGGCTGCCAAGCTCGTCAATTCGCTGCGTAATGCACCCAAGGCGCGTGGCCGGTGGGGCGAGCAGCAACTGAAGAATGTGCTGGAAAGCTGCGGGCTTTCAGAACATGTGGATTTCGTCACCGAAGTCAGCGTGGATAGCGAAGAAGGCCGGATGCGGCCGGATGCTATATTGCGCGTGCCGGGCGGCAGCAGCCTTGTTATCGACGCCAAGGTATCGTTGAATGATTATCAGGACGCCTTCGGCGCTGATGATGAGGATGGGCGCACTGCGTTTATGGAACGACATTGTCTGTCGATGAAAAACCACATCGAGGGGCTGTCGCGCAAAGCATATTGGTCGCAATTTGATGACGCGCCGGATTATGTCGTGATGTTTGTCCCCGGCGAACATTTTCTTGCCGCCGCGTTGGAGCATCAACCTGATTTATGGGATTTCGCCTTTGAAAAGCGGATATTGCTCGCCACCCCAACCAATCTGGTCGCTATTGCGCGTACGGTCGCGGGCGTCTGGCGGCAGGAAGGGCTGGCGAGGGAAGCGAAGGAGATCGGCGCGCTCGGCAAGGAAATGTATGATCGCATCGCCGTTGCAGCGGGCCATTTGAAAGGCGTAGGCGCAGGCCTGACTACAGCGGTAAACAAATATAACAGCTTCGTTGGCAGCTTCGAACGCAACATCACATCGACGGGAAAGAAATTTGCAGAACTGAACATCGAAACCGGGAAGCGCGAGATTGACGATGCTGCACCTGTGGAGGCGTTGCCGCGCTATGGCAGTGAAGCAGAGCAAGCATTGATAGAGGATGACGCGGGGCAAAAGCTGAAACAATAATCAGAACCAACAGCTACCGCCGGATCTGGTTCAGTACTTCATAGGCCATTACGGCACTGGCAACCGCAGCATTCAGGCTGTCTGCTTTTCCGCGCATGGGCATCTTCACGAGCAGGTCGCAAGCGGCCTCATACTCCGCTGGCAGCCCCTGCGCTTCATTACCGGTAAGGATGAATGCCGGCACATCATAGGCCGGCTCTTGATAATCGGTGGCGGTATTGAGGCTCGTTCCAACCAGTTGGCCCGGGCCAGCGCGCAGCCAGCCGAGAAATTCCTGCCAGCTGCACAGAACGATCTTTTGGGTAAAGACCGCGCCCATACTCGCGCGCACCGCCTCGACGCTAAATGGATCGGTGCAATCGCCGATCAGGATCAGCCCGCCGGCACCGACAGCATCGCCCGTGCGCAGCATCGTGCCGAGATTTCCGGGATCGCGCATCGCCTGTGCGACCAGCCATATTGGCGCAATCCCGCGATCCAGCGCCGCAATAGGCTGCGCAAAATCGGAATACACGCCCACCAGCGTCTGCGCGTTTGATTTGCCTGACAGCTTCGAGAGTATATCGGCGCTGGTTTCAATCACTTCGCCCCCGGCATTCGCGACCGCCTGCAAAAGCTCATGGGCAAGCGGATGCAGCTCGCGCCCTTTGGCCATGAATACCAGCTCTGGCACAAATCCTGCCTCACGCGCCTCTGTCATTATCCGCAGACCTTCTGCCAGGAATTTGCCCTCGCGCTTGCGGAATTTCTTTTCCCGCAGGGCGCGCACCTGTTTGATAAGCGGATTGGAAAAGCCCGTAATTTCGCGGCGTTCGGGTATCATTACTGCCTAATCTTCGCCAAAGCCGTCAATAACCAGCCCTTCCAGCTTATCGGCAATGCGGTCCGCGTCTGGCCCTTCAACGCGGATCATAATCTCGCTGCCTCTCGCTGCGCCTAGCATCATCAGCCCCATTATGGAATTGCCGGGAACAGCCTGTCCGCTTTTCTCCACTTCGACGGCGACATCCCCGCCCAATGTGCTGACCAAATTGACAAATTTGGCACTGGCGCGCGCATGCAGCCCGCGTTCATTTACGATACTGACCTTTCGTGTCACGGTATCCTGATTGCCGCTCATGCTTGTTGGTCCAGCAATTCGGATGCGACCGATATATATTTCTGGCCCGCATCCCGCGCAGCTGCGGCAGCGGCCTTCGCGTCCAGATCCTTGCGCGCGCTATCCAGCCGGATCA
>ENA-ORXU01001982-ORXU01001982.1-marine-metagenome-genome-assembly--contig:-NODE-1982-length-14859-cov-4.488161_pt1 | contig 14859 bp, 10 predicted proteins | sample MGYA00237869_ERZ511484 | MGnify/ENA metagenome assembly ERZ511484
CTTAGACAATTTTCTACCTTACATCAAGTCTGTCCTTGTCGATCTAGATGGCGATACATTCTATCATCAGGAGTGGCTCTCTAGTAATACAGATACTACAGTGAGCTTGTTTGAGCACGAGATAGATGATGTGATTTTGGATCGGAATTCTGCCAATCAAGTATTTGTCAGAGTAGAAGTGAGCGAATACATAGACACACTCTACCTGGAAGTGCCTGCTGCTAACCATGAAGCAGTTGCTATTTCAATTGGTGCACCAAGTAAGAACTTTGTTTTTGGGATTCCTCGCGACTCCCTATTGCGATCGAGTGATTCTGTGGGGACGCAGAGTCTGGAAGTGGTTCTGCATTTTCGCGGAAGCGATGCCGGGGGAAATCAGTTGCTGAGATTTCCTATAGACGAGGAGATTTATCGTATGCCGCATAGAGTTGCAGAAAATGATAATGCGGACGACTGGTACAATCCTGATAATCTGACGGGGCGCGTAGATTCTGTCCATCGATTCTTGATGCTCTGCAACAACTGTCTGTGCCCTGGCGATCCAGATGTGATCGTGGATGTAGCTGGCTGTTTCACTGTAGATTCTGTTTCTATCACGGGGAGTCTTGGTGCTGATCAATCTACTGGAGTCATCGATATATCACTGGATAATATTCTCGGAATCCCCTCCTATTTATGGGATGATGGCGGTAAAGGAAATCCACGCAGTAATTTAGCACCGGGCAGCTATTGTGTGACTATTACTGATGCATTTTGCTGTAGCTACTCGGCTTGCTATACAGTGACTGATCTGTGTAATGATTTCTATTTTGATGGCACACCCTTATTGACAGATCCTACTGATTGCACCACTGATGATGGCAGTATCAGATATCTATCTGGTAGCTTCCAAGGAGGTACTGCGCCCTACACTGGCACATGGACAGATCAAAATGGTGATACCATTCCCAATAGCCCGACTTTTGGATGGACTCGTATGAGTCTCCTCAGCAGTGGTGACTATACGATCACATGGACTGATGCTATAGGATGTACATCTCGCGATACGATCAGCTTGCAGTCACTGGGTGGTATTGTGAATTTTTATTATAGTGATCCTGCATGTGAAAGTGCAGACGTGGGACTTATCTTCTTGACGCCTACGGACGGTGGCAATACGACGAGCTTTGACTACATCTGGGATGATAGTACTAGCAGCTCTGGAGTAGAAGCGGAGCGTACTGATCTTTCTGCTGGCACGTATTGTGTCACGGTAAGTTCCTCAATTACTGGCTGTAGTGATGCCGTATGCATCGATGTGCCAGAGGTGGTACCTGATAGCCCCTTGTCAGTGACGGATGAGAGCATACTTAGCACCTGTCCTGGGGAGGGTCGAGGTGCTATCACTATCACGATCACTGGGGGAGTAGAACCCTATGAGATCGTATGGGATGATAATGATCCTTGTCTAGGCGTATGTAAGCGAGTATTGCAAGATTTAGAGCCAGGTGAGTATTGCGTGACCATCACAGACTACTGTGGCGCGCAGCAGTCTGTATGCTATGAGGTCACTGCCACTCTTGATGTCAGTATGGAGAATGACACGGCTTGCTATGACCAAGGGACACTAGAGGCTGTCATTACTGGTGGCGTTGGCGATGTATCGATTACTTGGGCCGGCACGGACACGGGTCGATTTAGATATGGCCTCGGGCCTAATCTCTATCGTGTGTGGGTGCAGGATACAAGTGGATGCGCTGTGCAGGCGTCTGCGGAAGTGCATTCTTTAGAAATTGAACTTGACTATATCGAGGCGCCGTGTACTGGATTTAATGATGGCGAGGCGCATTTTATGATCAATAATCCTGCTGGTAGTAATCAGATTCAGGTCTTTCTAGATAGCATGGAGCTTGTTCCTTTAATTACTAATGGTGATACCGAGGTAGACTACGCACTATACGGTCTTCAAAGCGGAACAAGGTATCGGATAGGCGTGATGGACGATTCTTGCTATCATGAGACTGGATTTTATGTAGGTAGTGAATCTCTTGATCAAGACTATCTGGGTTATAATGAGATTCTTCAGCTGTGTACAGTGACTAGATCGTGTGATGGTATGATTATAGATACAGTTTTGACGAATCCAGAAGTCGATAGAAGCATTGCGACCAAATTTCCCTGCCGTGCACGTCTAAACTGTGCAGGAAATAATGTGGACTGGGAATCCTTTTCTGTCAAGTCTATGAAGGTGGGCGTATACAAACAATTACTTATTACCATGGTCAATGCAGGGCTAATTGATGCCTCTATAGCAGACGCTCGCATAGCCTATGCAAATAGCCGAGGGTGGGAGCTATGTGATCGTCTTAGAGTCTGTATGGCCACGCTAGAAGTTAGATTTCATGGTAGCGGCTGGTCCGGTGCTCCAAACCTTGAGACCGTCCTGCCTGGTGGCTGTTACTTCTTGGATTGCAGCTTTCCTCGTAGTGATGAACTTTTGTGTCTGGATGATTTTTTAGCGCTTACTGATCTGCCTGATTTCACGCTGCCTGATGACTATCAGTTATGTCCAGTACGAAGTCTGAATGTCGCTGTACTCGCCTCCCTAGTTGACAATGATGTCATTAATATCGATGATCATCCCACATACTTCGGATCCCAACTTGACGAATTTGTCGATCGCTACCGCGATTATCCAGAGGCGCGCTGTGCCTCAGTGACCTTTTGCGGTGATAATTACAACGTATATTCAGATAATCTTCATACCGTTGAATGTGGACTAGTATTTGAATGTGATTCTTGCCTCAACGATGAGATTACTTGTGAGCTTTATGCCACTCCAGCTGGAAATCTGTACACGCGCTGTGCTTACTCTGACAACATTGATAGTAGAGAGAGATATTTTTTTCCTACTCTTAGCCAAGCTTGTGACTTTTGTATCGATGAGAGGACTGATACGATAGCGGTCTCTTCGTTTTTCGAAAACCCAAAGTTTTTTGGCTACTCAGAAATAATTGAAAATGGAGTTGCAGAACCATCTGCCACTCACAACTCGACTGATGGCCGAGTTCATGATAGATACTTCACTCGATCGATTCAAGAAGATCGCCGACTTACTAATCTTATTTATTCTCATGAGGATTGGGACCAGGAAATTTCTGTATTACTTTACGAAATTGATTCTATTAGCCAAATATTTTCGTGGACGGATCAGTCTATGGATATGGACAGAACGATAAGCGGCGCTAAGATAGAGTCGGCAGAATGGAAAGATGATATGATGACGCTGATACTATCATCGCGCACAGATATAAGAGTTGATGGAAATTTGGTCGCAACTCACGACTCATTAGCCTCCTATCTATTGTATATGGATGACCAGTCTACCTATATAGAGAAGATTAATGACTCGAAGGTCATTGCTTCAGAGTCTGACGGAAGTACTGGTTGCACTCTAGAAATAACTGAGATAAGAGCTAACACCTCTACAGTTTCAGGGATCAATCTGAGTGAAACGGATGAGTTCGCTTTGATAGATCATGGGCCGATTGCGAGCACCTTACTTTTGAGCTCTCCATCTGACAAGCATGAGATGATGTCTGGGGCCTGTTCACAGGATGGACAGCATCATAGCATTTTTGTGCACGGGTCAGGCGATTTAGTGCTTCACTCAGAAACTGTGAATTTATCTGTGACGGAAGAGCATCATGTAGTCGTTCGATCTATGGCTGCTACAATGTTTACAATTGCTGTCGACGCGGATAGTATTTCTGATCAATCAGATTTAGTCTTTCTTGATGATAGTACATTGCTCATGGGAATTACCTATATGGGATCACTGGTACTTGATGATTCGATCAGCATTACAGGGCAAATTGGTAACTGGGATGTGGCATTGGTTCAGCTTAACATTTATTCTCACGACCTAAATATTATTGATTCACTAGTTTCACCAAATTCGGAAATGTTGGAAGGACTCTATCCTTCAGATCGTACTCTATACTTCACAGCATCAGTGACAAGTGACCTCTACGACAATGTAAGACTTGGAGAAAGAACATTTTTAAATTTGAGTGATGGGACTGAACAGATTTTGACATCACACTTGCTTTTACCTCAAGATACCATGCTACTTGATGGAGAATATTGCTCAGATGCCAAGATCGACCTAGATAGCACGGGTAATTACGTCATCACGGTATCAGAACTTATTTCAAATGAATATCATCCTTATGCACATTACTTTCATGTAGACGATGACTCTATTTCCTGTGCAGACGGTTCTGAGTTTGATATAGTTGTGAATTATTCCAGTCCATCTGGTGATACTTCCTCGTGTCTATCAACTATAGAAATACTTAACTGGAGCGAAGTGTGCTGTACAGATACCGTCTATGTAGAAGTACTGTCTGATGGTCAGAATCGATACTTCGCTGATAGCTTGCTCTACTCAGATATCAATCTCGGCGTAGGTGACAGCATTCTCTTTCAGAGTGGCTATGAGATTCTACTTGAGCCTGGATTTGAGGTGCCACTAGGCCGCGTGTTTCATGCAGTGATAAGGCCTTGTGAGTGAGTGGCTGTTTTAAGTAACCATTCCAATCAGCACACCTAAGCAAATTATTACTATGACTAGATACATCATGGATATGAGTTTTGTTAGGACTTATTATGACGACTTTAAAGATAGGTATCCTCACAAAAAACTATTGGGAACGTATTACAATTTCGTAGATTTACTCGCATCCAAAGATAATGACCTCGGCAATATTGATGGTCGCCTTGAATTTCTGAAAAACCAAGTCCTTCCAAGGCTTAGAAATGAAGAAATTATAATTTCGGAGCCCTACTACGAAATAATACGCGATCAATATAACGATATCAAAATAGGCAGAACCCTCTATGACAGAATTTATAGAGATTTTCTACCCTACTTGGATCAAATCGCTACATATGGAAAGAACATAGATGATGATTTGAAAGCATCTATCATAGATTATACAGAAGATCAACAGAGAAGAAAATTAAAGCAAATAAAGGATTTTCAGCACTTTAGCAATCTATTTTCACAGCAAATAGTGGGGGAAGGAGGCAATGTGGGTAATATTGATCGATGGGAAGAAAAGGTCGCCAATTATCTCCGGAATCGAATCTACAAGTACGCGACAGAAGGAAATTATCTGCCATCGAATTTTATTATAGATATGGAAAAAATATCCCTCGACTCGTGTGAGCTCTTTATAAAAACCGTAGCATTATACTTACAAAATACAAATCATGACTTAACCCCATCTCTCAATGACAATATTGACATATTAACTCTTCTCTATGTGCGAAATGAACGCAAACTATTAATGCGAGATAAACGCTGGACTGATCTGATCACACGATCAGGTCTCGCCGAGAAGTATCTTCATCCGCTTGCGTAAGTGTTTTTGCAGAATCTTTTACGATAATTCTAAATTTAGATTCTGGAGTATATCCTACCCATACATTCCAAATCTCCCTACTCCCATCCGCTGCAAGAAATGCTTCACGCTCACACCAAGTACGCCGAGTCCATACGTAGCGCTCCGACGAAAATTAATGCTGCTTGCCTCTTCAAAGTACTTTGTAGGACAAGTGACTTCTGCGATGTCGTAATCGGCATAGATGATCTGGGAGAGCATCTGATTATCAAAGATGAAGTCATCGCTATTACCATTGTAATTGATGCCTTCTAGCACCTCTCGCGAGAAAGCTCGGTAGCCTGTGTGATACTCGGAGAGCTTATAATTGACAAGGATATTCTGGGCAAGAGTAAGGAATCGATTGGCGATGTACTTATAGATAGGCATACCACCTTGTAGCGCACCCTTACCGAGGATGCGTGATCCAAGGACGACGGGATAAAGATCTTTAGCTATGATATTGACCATACTCGGGATGAGTAGTGGCGTGTACTGATAATCGGGATGAAGCATAATCACGATATCGGCACCAAGCTCAAGAGCACGATTATACAGAGACTTCTGATTGGCGCCGTAACCGCGATTCTCGGGATGGACGATGATCTCGCTGATGCCGAGCCGCTTAGCTACTTGCACTGTATTATCAGCACTAGCATCATCGCAGAGTATGATCTCATCCACTATATCTCTAGGGATTTCCTCTAGGGTACGCTGTAAGGTCGCGGCCGCATTGTAAGCTGGCATCACGACGACGATCTTCTTCCCTAGGTACATGCTACTCTTCCTCGTCCGAGTCCGTGAGTAGATCTAGCGCTTTGAGATGTGCGTACCACTGGATGATCTTCTTGATATCCTTCACCTTGACTCGATCCTCATCGAAGTCAGGCAAGATCTGCTCAAAATATTCAAAGAGGACATGCTGCTCGCTCTTGGGAGGCACTGGAGGTACGGTAGCCTCCTGATCGCGCATCTTAGCAAAGATGTCCCGCAGTGGCACTGTATCTCCCAGCGTGTAGATGGAGATCGATTCCATAGGCGAGAACTGATGCTTTCTGGAGCTGACAAATTTTCGCTTGCCGCTCTTGAGGTCTTCTACAATGAGGCCATTGGCTCGATTGCCTACGAGACGGTAGAGTCCTGGCAGTCCACTGATGGCAAGTATATCTGAGATGTTCATGCTGTAAAAGTACTGCCCTAGTAGGACAGTAGCTTATCCATCTGTGAGCCTAGTCGCTGGCTTGCCATGTAGTCATCCTCTAGCGCGGGTGCAAAGGGAATCGGCGTATCTAGCGAGCCGCATCGCATCACAGGAGCATCTAGGTCTTCCCAGCACTCTTCAGTGATCCATGCAGCGATCTCTGCTCCTATGCCACCCGTCTGATTATCCTCATGTAGCACAAGTATGCGATGAGTTGCAGCAGCTTGATCACGCATCGCCTGATGGTCCAGTGGACTTAGCCAGCGCAGATCTAGTATGGCGACATCACTACCGCTGCCTGCAACCCAGTCTTCAGCCCACTTCACTCCCATACCATAGGTGATGATGGTCGCTTGCGAGCCTGAGCGTACGATCCTTGCTTTGCCTACAGGTAGCTCGTAGTAACCTGTGGGCACCTCATCTTCCAGGCTGCGATAAAGCGCCTTGTGCTCAAAGTAGAGATAGGGAGCTGGGTCTCTTAGGGCCGTCAAGAGTAGACCCTTAGCATCTGCAGGAGTCGACGGATACACGATGCGTAGACCAGGTACGTGGAAAAACCACGCTTCATTACTCTGTGAATGAAAGGGTCCTGCACGCATAGTTCCTCCCGTGGGCATACGCACAACTACGTCAGCGGGAGCTCCCCAGCGATAATGAATCTTGGCGAGATTATTTACGATCTGATTAAATCCGCACGTGACAAAATCAGCAAATTGCATCTCGACCATTGCTTTCATGCCTGTGAGACTAAGACCAAGTGCCGCACCAAGTACCGCACTCTCACAGAGCGGAGTATTGCGCACACGATCAGCACCATACTTGGCTAAGAGCCCGTCTGTAATCTTAAATACTCCACCGTAATCGGCAATATCCTGACCCATGAGGACTAGCTCTGGATGTCTGTTCATGCCGAGATCTAGCGCTTCACTGATCGCATCGATAAATCGCTTGCTCTCCAGATTTGCAGACGGCTCCACAGGCGTCGTATCAGTAGTCACTACAGCATCTATGATCTCCGATCCGTGAACAGGATCGGTGAAGCTATCGCTATGGCTGAGCTCTTCTTTTATGTAAGCGGCGATCTGCGATCGGTATGTAGCGTCCTGCTCAGCACTCATCACGCCTTGATCTAAGAGATACTGTCTGTATTGCTCCACAGGGTCTTTAGCGATCCACTCGTCCATGAGATCTTGCGGGACATATTTAGTACCGCTTGCTTCCTCATGACCACGCTGTCTGAATGTATTGCATTCTATGAGAAATGGCTGTGGTGTCTCGCGAGACCTTTGCGCGAAAGCGCTCACCTGATGATAGACCTCTAGGACATCGTTGCCCTCTATGCGCACACCCTCGATGCCATAGCCTTGTGCACGATCCACCAGATGCTCACAGCGGTACTGTTCGCTAGTAGGAGTACTGAGGCCATAGCCATTATTCTCTATAATAAATATCACGGGTAATTGCCAGACTGCCGCAAGATTGAGCGCCTCATGAAATTCACCTTCACTCGTGCCGCCCTCTCCTGTAAATGCCAGGGAGACCTTTTTCTCACCGCGATTTTTGTACGCAAGTGCGACCCCAGCAGCTAGCGATAACTGTGGGCCCAGATGGGAGATCATACCCACGATATGATGATCCAAACTACCAAAGTGAAAGGATCGGTCCCGCCCCTTAGTAAATCCCTCCATCTTCCCTTGCCACTGCGCATACAGCTGGCGCAGAGAAATGTCTCTCGACGTGAATACACCCAGATTTCTGTGCATAGGGAATATCATCTCATCAGGATGGAGCGCGGCTGTACAAGCCACAGCAATTGCCTCTTGACCTATTCCAGAAAACCACTTAGAGATCTTACCTTGTCGCAGATAACTGAGCATCTTCTCCTCGATCATCCTCGGTAGGAGCATATCGCGATAGAGAGTCAGGAGCGTGGGATCTGGGAGGGACTTCCGTCCAAATGCGAATGCTGAAGATGTCTGTGTAGGTGCGTCCATATATCAAGCGACTAGTAGTCAGTGCTTTGCTCATCGATAGGCGATCTCTTACAAAGTGATTGACTCATCTGTTATCAAAAGTGCGATAAAAACACGGCATCCCAGTACTCAGAGATTATGATCACAGCGATCGCAATATCTCCAGACTTTTCAGCTCATTAAATCCATCGATGTGATATTGATAGTATCGCACAAGTAAATCTGTCAGTCGATTGCGCGTCGCCAGTGGTGTACTAATCGGCTTATCCTGCAGCAGTGCTATCATAAGGGCAAGCGGCTCGGCCTCTACGACCTCATGATGTAGTGGCTCCACTGCCACGGATCGTCCTTCACGCAGATCAAAGAAAGGCAGGTCTACATCTACAGATGGTGAGATCCCTACATGCGTAGCTAGCTTGAGCATGATCTGATTGGGCATGTGCGCAGGTGACCTCTCGGAATCGTCTAATCGTAATAAGAATTCTCGAGCAAAAGCGTAGGTCTCTGGATCATACTCTGACTCTCTGATGCACTTGCGTAGTAGCTCAATGGTAAAACTCAGTACAGCTATACGCTGCATATCAAGAGATATGAGTCTATAGATCTGAGACATATGGAGCTCCTTGACGCGACTGAGGCTGTTTCCTTTCTGTGGATAGGCGATGATCTGTACGAGATTCCCGATCTCTAGCATCCCTGCTGAGGTGCGACTTCTCGCTTTGCGCACCCCGCCTATGATAAATGACACTAGACCACGCTCTTCTGTGAAAGCATCAAATATGACACTCGACTCACGATACTTCACGGTCCGCAATATGATAGCCTCTGTCTCGATCATCAGTCTACTAAGGTAGCATGACTGGGCCAGCTGATAGGTGTGGATCTGAGGGATTTGCCTACCTTGCGCCCGTATGAGTGCCACGATCAATACAGGGAAGTATACCAAGAAGCAAGTTCACACAGGCTGGGCGATGTTTGACTGGGCCAACAGTGCATTTGCGCTAGTCATCAGTGCAGCGGTTTTTCCCTTTTACTTTTCTGAGCAGATAGATGACAGTTTCTCTCTAGGTAAGATGACCATCAGCGATGATGCCATCTATAGTTACTCTATCACGGTTGCCTACCTTATTCTCATCATCACCATTCCTCTACTGAGCGGGATGGCCGATAGCGGAGGGATGAGACGCCGCTTCATGAAACTCTTTACTTACATCGGTGGTCTAGCTTGCATTTCGCTATTCTTCTTTACAGGTCATGATGGTCTGTGGCTTGGAGTAGCAGGATTTGCCTTGGCCAATATAGGATTTGGCGGCAGTCTGGTCTTCTATAACAGTTTCTTGCCACTCATCGCTAAGGACAAGGAGATGGATCAACTCAGTGCGCGAGGTTTTGTGCTCGGCTATATAGGCAGTGTACTCCTACTGATCGTATGCCTTGTGCTCATCCTCAAGGGTCCCGACTGGGGGATAGAGGATCCAGGTTTACCGGCTAGAATATCATTCCTGTTGGTCGGTGTATGGTGGATAGCATGGGCTCAGTATAGCTTCCGCAGATTACCTGAGGAGCAGCAAGCAGATAGTCAGAAAGGCCTGATGGCCAAAGGTCTACAGGAACTTCGCCATGTCATCACCAAGCTGAAAAGCATGGTCGCGACCAGAAGATTTCTCGTCAGTTTTCTCTTTTACAATGCTGGCGTGCAGACGGTACTATACCTCGCAGGCACCTTTGCTGAGAAAGAGCTAGCTTTTGAGGCAGATGAGCTCATCTTGCTCATATTGGCACTGCAATTATTCGGTGCCTTGGGGGCATGGGCCTTTGCTAAGTTGAGTGAGCGACTAGGTAATAAAGTGACGCTGTTGATACTTGTATCTCTTTGGACAGCCGTGTGCGTACTGGCTTACATGACTCATGATAAGTGGAAATTTTATCTTCTTGCAGTGTTAGTTGGGCTCACCATGGGTGGCATACAAGCACTTTCACGGGCAACCTATGGCAAACTGATCGATAAGCATCCTGAGGATAGCGCATCGTTTTTCAGCTTTTACAATGTGATGTACTATCTATCCATCATGATGGGGACGTTCATCTTTGGATTGCTGTCACAGTGGACTGGGAGTATGCGATATAGCATTCTAGCACTTGGTGGACTCTTCGTCATAGGAGCACTACTGCTCAGTCGAGTGCATATAGTGCCATCTGGCAATCAAGAAACTCTGTGATCGTCCGTCGCAGGTCAGTTGCACGATGTGCGTACTCACATGAGGATCTATACTCCTATTGCACAGGTACTTTTACATGGTGAATCATCCTATCATAGATGTGATTATCCCTGCGTACAATGAGCAAGACTCTATACCGCTGGTCGTCGCAGAGATACCTGCAGAACTTGTGCGACATATCATCGTAGCTAATAATGGTAGCACTGACGACACGGTAGCGGCAGCAGAGTCTGCTGGGGCTATAGTAGTCCATGAGCCCAGAAGTGGCTATGGAAATGCCTGCCTGAAAGGCATGGACTATGTCGCGCAGCGAGCGACGCCACCTGATATCATAGTATTTCTTGATGGTGATCACTCAGACTATCCAGAAGAGATGCGCTTGCTCTTGGATAAGATGGAGCAGGAAGATCTTGATCTGGTGATAGGATCAAGAGCCCTCGGTGATCGAGAATCAGGATCTATGAAACCTCAGCAAATCTTTGGTAATTGGCTGGCTACGAGCTTAATCAAGCTATTCTATAAATATGAATTTACAGACTTGGGGCCATTCCGCGCTATCAGATACCCAGCGCTTATGGCTATCGACATGCAAGATCGCACATATGGCTGGACCGTGGAGATGCAAGTCAAAGCCGCCAAGATGAATCTTCGCTGTGGTGAGGTTGCTGTAAACTACCGGAATCGCATCGGCACATCCAAAGTATCAGGCACTCTGAAGGGCACCATACTCGCGGGGCATAAAATTCTCTGGACAATCTTTAAGCTCCTCTAGTCATGGTCATCATAGCATATATCCTTCTTGGCCTCTACTCGCTGGCGCTCCTATACATTACCTTCTTCTGTCTGATGCAGTTTCATCTGCTCTATCACTATCAGAAACTCAGGAAGAAAGGAGTACCACTGGTGACGCCATCTATGGAAGGTAGTGAGTGGCCTATAGTTACCATACAGCTCCCCATGTACAATGAGAAATATGTGGTAGAGCGCTTGATCGACTGCATCATGAAGATGGACTATCCCAAGGATCGACTAGAAATCCAGATCCTCGATGACAGCACAGATGACACGCTAGAACTCAGTAGAAAAAAGGTAGAAGAATACAGCGCGCAAGGCTATATGATCGAATTGGTCACACGACCGGATCGCGTAGGATACAAAGCTGGTGCTCTTAAGTATGGGATGCAATCTGTAAAGGGTGAATTTATCGCCATATTTGATGCAGATTTTCTACCTCGAGCAGATTTTCTCCGGCGCACCATTCCACACTTTATCCGGCAACCCAAAGTCGGTGTGGTACAGACACGCTGGGAACATATTAATGAAGACTACTCCATCATCACCAAGCTCCAAGCTTTCCAGCTCAATGTACACTTCACCGTAGAGCAAGTAGGTAGAAAAGCTGGCAACTACATGCTACAGTTTAATGGCACTGCCGGTGTATGGCGCAAAGAGACGATCGAAGATGCAGGAGGCTGGCAAGCTGACACCTTGACAGAAGATCTAGATCTCAGTTATCGCTCGCAGATCAAAGGTTGGGAAATCGTATACCTAGAAAATCTTGGCTCTCCTGCGGAGCTACCTGCCGAGATGAATGGCCTTAAGAGTCAGCAGTTTCGCTGGATGAAAGGTGGCGCTGAGACTGCCGTCAAAATATTGCCGAGTATTTGGAAATCTAATCTCAGCTTCGCCAAGAAATTTCATGCTAGTATTCACTTACTGAGTAGTGGTATATTCCTGGTGATATTTCTGACCGGTGTATTTTCTGTTCCTCTAGTATTTCTTATGGGGGTACTGGGATTTGATGGAGCGATCTTCGGTATGTTTTTAATGGGTTTTTTATCCTTGATAGCTGTATACTTTGTTGGCAACTTTTCCCTACGCCCAGAAGGCCAATCTAAAATCAAGGCGATAGGTAAATTTGCTTTATTGTTTCCTCTATTTCTAGCCTTATCTATGGGACTTTCATTGCATAACAGCATAGCAGTACTGCAAGGATATCTCGGGAAAAAATCAGCGTTTATCCGCACACCAAAATTTGACATCAAGACCATCGCAGATAATTTCACTAAGGCAAATTATCTCACAACTAAGCTCCCTATGACCACCTATATGGAGGGCGTGATGGCATTGTATTTTATCTTCGCTATCGTGATGGCTGTGGTGCAGCGCGAATGGACATTCCTATTATTCCACGGTATGCTCGCCTTGGGTTTTACTACGATATTTTATTTTTCCGTGAAGCATTTTAGATTGAGGTAAGTGGTGAAGTACTATTTGATCACGGCGCTATTTCTAGGAAGCATCGCTTTTTTAGGTTATTATCCAGAGCAAGCAGACTTCCATGCATTAATCATAGGCTACATAGCGGCTTTTATCGCCGTCATTATTCTCTATCTTAAGCCTGCAAGATTTACGGCTTCTCAACTTAGCTATTGGATCGTGGTAGGGCTAGTAGCTCGTGCCATACTGCTACCAGCTTTCCCGCAGTTGAGTGATGACATATATCGATTTTACTGGGATGGACTGATGGTGCTAGATGGAGTCAACCCGTATCATTTTACACCATCAAAATACGCGGCTTCGGGGTCAGCTGCTGTCTGGAGCACCGAGCTATATCCTCAGCTCAACAGTCCTAATTATTACAGTGTATATCCGCCACTCAATCAATTGCTATTCGCTGCAGGAGCGTGGATAAGCTCGTCAGTAGAAAGCTTCTCCGTAGTGCTTAAGCTTCTCATCCTCGCTGCTGAAGGTATCACGTGCTACTATGGCATCAAGCTACTCAGGGTGTTGGGTCAGCGGCCGGAAAGAATATTCCTTTACTTCCTCAATCCTCTTATCATCATAGAGCTGACAGGTAATATTCATTTTGAGGCTTTTGTGATTGCAGCTATGAGTGCAGGTCTCTACTTTTTACTCAAGCAGAATCGTGAACGATCGGCAATAGGCTGGGCGCTCGCTATAGGCATGAAGCTGACGCCTATGCTTTTACTTCCCGCGCTCTGGCGCAAGCCGCCTGACAAAAAAGGTATTGCCCTACTCTGGGGAGCAATAGCTGTACTTAGCCTAATCTTTTTATCTCCTATTGTGTGGTCGCTGCAGTCTATGAATTTTGGCGAAAGCCTCGACCTCTACTTCCGCAGCTTTGAATTTAATGCCAGCTTATACTATGTAGCGAGATGGATAGGTCAAGGTGCTGTAGGTTATAATATGATAGCGTATATAGGTCCTATACTTGCACTAGTAACGGTAATAATCATAGGGCTCAATAGCTGGGTTGCCAAGAAAGAACTGTCACCTTATAGATTTATTTCACTGCTTCTCTGGCTGTACATTATTTATCTCTTTCTCAGCACCACGGTTCATCCATGGTACTTGAGTTTGCCGATATTTCTGACCTTATTCACTCGCTTCAGATTTCCCTTGCTCTGGAGTCTCCTCATCGTACTGAGTTACAGTCACTACCAGCATGGTGAGTTTGCAGAACACTATGGCCTCATCGCTATGGAGTATATCATAGTCTATCTAGCTTTCCTTTGGGAATGGCTCCGAGATTGCTCCATAGTTCCTTGGCTGATGGATGAGGATCCGCTTGCGCAGTCCACATTTTCTTCAGCTGATCAAGCCTAGATGTTTCACTCTGCAATCAAGCAGAAGGTGTTAATCCTACCAGTTTGTCCCACTGTATGATCTTCTACCTCTAGTATCCATGTACCGGTCATGGTTTCTCCATCTACAAGGCTCAGCACGCTAACTCCTAAGGTGGTGGCTACATCGACATGGAGAGTGCCTCCAACTAGATGTTTGCACTGTGCTGATTCTAAGCCCTCATCATTGGCTATGAATTTAATCCCCGCTTGACCTGCACAATCTTGATCCCAGAGAGTGATAGAAGTGGACGCTGGACTAATCAGGGTAACGGTTAATTGGCCAGGATCTTGGTGGTCTATATCTATGAGCACATCAAGATCGGTGAGCGTAAGACTATTAGGCGAGGCAATTTCTATGGTAATAGTAATGGTACCTGCGTCAGCAATAAG
>ENA-ORXU01001984-ORXU01001984.1-marine-metagenome-genome-assembly--contig:-NODE-1984-length-14845-cov-13.098727_pt1 | contig 14845 bp, 13 predicted proteins | sample MGYA00237869_ERZ511484 | MGnify/ENA metagenome assembly ERZ511484
GTCTTCTAAAGAAATTAACAATTAAAAATATGGCGACCGTAAACATAAATGTAATTTGTAATGGAACTGAATTAAAAGTACACAGCCTTAATTTAGATCAAAATATCAACCAACATCATAGTTTTAGAGTAAGCGTTGCTTCCGAAACGGTAGAAAGTAAAAAAGCTGTTAACATTGATAACTCGGTTAACTTTTTAGGGCAAATTCTTGAGGTAGATATCACACCTAAAAAATTACTTTCTGGCGACGGGCTTAAATTTAAAGGTATTGTTACCTCAGTAAATATTGACCGAAGCTATACTAATGACAATTTAATTGTGTTGAGTGGCTACAGCCCAACCTATTTATTAGAAGATGGTTTGGGCTGTAAATCGTATGAAGAAAATAAAGGCGATGATATATTTAATGAAATTGTAGCGAACTATCCGGCTAATTTGTTAAACCCATCAGCATCGGGTAACTATTCTGAAAAGATACCTTATATGGTGCGGTATAAAGAAACTAACTTTCATTTTTTAAGTCGTTTGGCAGCTATGTATGGCGAGTGGTTGTATTACACCGGGCAAGAGTTGATTTATGGTAAGATACAAGAGACCAATCAGGTAGAAATTACCTTAGGAACTGATTTACAAAGTTATGAATACGGCGTACAAATAAAACCGGCAACGTTCGATTGGCTATCGAATGATTATACCAAAAACAGTCAGTTCAATAGTTCGTCCAAATCTTTCACACCAGCAGGTTTAGATGCTTATGGTCAAAAGGCGCACGATATTGCTAAAAGCAAATTTCCAGGCGACTACAAAATGCCGGTAGTTTATGATATAAGAGAAGAAGCTCAATTGAAGCAGCGGGTGGAATTAAGTAAATCCAGTATTTTAAGCGATACTTCTACTTTTAGCGGACAAAGTACCAATCCATCTCTAGCAATTGGCACCAATTTAAGTGTGTTTGCCAATAATAAAATTGCTGGTGTAAGTGCCAAAGCATTTATTAATCGTTTTAGAGTAATTGGTGTGCAGCATCACGTTAACGTTAATAAAGATTATCAAAACAGTTTTAAAGCACTTCCTTTTGGGGTGACAGTTCCACCAGTCAATCCTTATGTGTATAAAATTGAAGCTGAAAAACATGCTGCTATAGTAAAAGATAATAACGATCCTGATAAATTAGGTCGGATTAGAGTTCAATTTAACTGGCAAAAAGGCCAAGAAATGACCCCTTGGATTCGGGTAAGTACAGGACATGCTAGTGGCGATCGCGGCATTTATTTTACCCCTGAAATCGATGATGAAGTGATGGTTGATTTTGAACAGGCAAATCCCAATGACCCCTATGTTTGCGATACACTTTATCACGGCAATACAAAGCCAGAACATTTTGATCCGGATAATAATTTAAAATCCATCAAAACCCGGAGTGGACATACTTTTTTATTGAATGATGAAGATGGGAAAGAAAGTATTACCATTAATGATAAGCATGGCAATCAAATAATGATTGATACTGCTGGAAATAATATGACGATTACGGCTTTGGAGACGATGACTTTTAATGCTAAGAATATGAACTTTGAAGTTGGAGAGAATATGACCACCAATATTGGACAAAACAAAATCTTAACCATTGGAGAAAACAATACAGAAACGGTAACAGGAAATAAAACGACAACCATAAGTGGCAACAATACCACAACTGTAAGTGGTAATAATACTTCAACCATTACTGGTAATGATGCCAATACAGTTACAGGAAACTTAACCATGACAAGTAGTTCAAATGCTGAATTAAGTGCTTCGTCCAATACAAATATTAATGGAGATTCGAAAGTATATGTAAGTGGATCTGATATCGGCATAAATGGTAGCAGTACCGTTCGTGTTTCGTCAAGTGATACTGATATTATTTAAATTAATAAAACTATAATTCTCATGCCTGATCAACTGGAATATATTGTAAAGGATGCACTAATGATGTGTGATAAAGGGGCAGCCCCTGGTATGTTCACACCTACTTTTAATACTACCGTTAAAGTTAGTGGGTGTTTGGTTTCTACCAAAGCAGATAAAATACCGATGGTTAATATACCTACCTTTGGTGCTTGTGCTTGTAGAGGAGGAAGCCCGTGCACAGCCATACCTATTGAATGGTTAGATACTTACAAAGCTAAAGTTAAAGGGCAAGAAACTATTCTTTATAAAAGTAAATTACCTTGTGGCAATGGGGGTAAGATTGAATTTTTAACAAGTGGGCAAGTACCCTTACCCGCAGAAGAATATGACAAATTATTAGAAGAACATGGAGAAGAAGAGGGCGGTTTAAGTTGGTGGGACGCTGCAGAATTAATACCTTTTGCAGGAGGAGTTATTGGCACAGTACGATCCGCAGCGAAAGGTGATTTGCTCGGTGTTGGCCTAAGTTTGGCATCAGTAGCTTTAGATGTTGGTGGATTGTTTTCCTTTGGTGCTGGAAATGCAGCTTCGGCAGCCGTAAAAGGGGGAAAGTTGGCAAGGGTAGGCGTTAAGGCAGCTAATGCAATGACAAAAGCCGGCAAAGCCATGCGCTTGTCTGGCAAAGCTGCCAAAGCATTCGCTTCCGCAGCCGCTAAAAGTGTAGATAACATTGCGCTTAAAACTGGTAAAATTTGTGTGTTTGCCTGTTTTTCTGCGGGTACACCGATATCCGTAAAAGATGGCTTTAAAAATGTAGAAGATATTGAGGTAGGAGATTTGGTTTGGGCTTATAATGAACAAACCGGTGAGAGTGATCTCAAACCTGTTATTAATCTTATACAAAATGAGGTAGACACTACCATAAAAATTACGCTTGAAGATGAAGTAATTGAAAGTACAGTTGAACATCCATTTTATACAAGAGGTGGCTGGAAAGACGCAGCTGACTTGACAACTGAGGATGAGGTGAAAACAAAAAGAGGCGCCTGGAGCTACATAAAAAAATTAAATTTTAACCACCAAAAGAAAAAAGTTTATAACTTTGAGGTGAGCGATTGGCATACGTACTTTGTCGGGATGTTGGCGTGGTTGGTTCATAATACCGCAAAATGTGTCTCAGCGGCAGTTAAGACAGTAAGTAAACGTCTTAAATATCTTGGCAGAACACCGGGTAAAAGTTCAAGAACTGGTCGTGAGGTATTTGAGAGAATGGTAGGTGAAGGAACGGCAAGAACCCGAAGAGGAGTTAAAGAATTTTACGACCCTGATAATAAATTATGGAGAAACATTAACCAGGCAGATATGGGGCACCTAACAGATGCGGTAACTTATTGGAACAAAACAGGAAGGAAATTAGGAGCGAAAAGTAAAGAAGTACGCAAATGGATGTTGGATTCAGATAATTATGCATTGGAATATTACAAAACTAATCGTTCTAAAGGAGCTATATTAGGGCAAACCACTAAATATTTGCCACCTTTAAAATAAAATTGATATTATGAAATCTTTAAGTGATACAAAACAACAAGAAGTTGATGAATTGATTGATAAGGCTTATGAATTTTACGAATCAGGTGAAAAACAAAGATCTTTTGAACTTCTACAAAAAGCTTATAATCTTTATCCAGAACCAACTGAGTTTCCAGAAGCTTATAATACTGCAAAATATAATTTTAATGATTATATGAAAGAAGGGGATTATACCAACGCTAAGATATGGTTGAATAAAATGATTGACAACAACAATAATCTTCATCATAGTGATAATGATTGTTCTTTTTCAGTAGCTAAATTCCATTTCAAAAGTAATAATTTTGACGAAGCATTAAAACTATTTAAGGAAGTGGTAAGTGATGCTGGTATGAGGTATTTTGGAGATGAACCTTCTGAATATAAAGACTTTTATCTTCATCCAGAAAAGTATATGAAATAGAGATGAAAGATCTTCCAGATGAAATTCATATTAAAATAGAAAAGTGCAGCGAAGAAGGAAATGCCTACTTCGAGAGTAAACAATTTAACGAAGCATTAAAAGCATACGAAACCGCATTGCAATTGATACCCGATCCAAAAACAGACTGGGAGGCATCAACATGGTTGTACACAAGTATTGGCGATGTGTATTTTTCAGATGAAGATTTTGATAAAGCAAAAATTAGTTACTACAATGCACTCAATTGCCCAGATGGATTACAAAATCCATACATTAATTTAAGCTTAGGACAGACATTATATGAACTCGAAGAGTTTGAACAATCTAAAAAATTTCTTTTAATGGCTTTTATGTCAGAAGGGGAGGAAATTTTTGAGGATGAAGAATCTAAATATTTAGAACATATTACAGATATAATTGAAACTCAATAGTAAATTGCTGTTCAATTATGAAAATATGGAAACTACATTCCAATAACAAACAATCCGCTTCAATCTATATTTCATCATATGAAGAAGCAGATTACTACACCAATATTTTTCAACAACAATTCAATACTGGAAATAAAATTGCAGAAAACTGGCAAGAAACACTTATATACAACATTGCAGATACTGATTTTGGTAAGTTTTTATTCTCAGGCAAAACAATATGGTTATGTTCTGAAAAAGCCAAACAACGTATTGAGCCACTACTTGAGGAAAACGTTGAATTTCTGCCTGTGCTTGAGCGTTCAGAAGTCGGTAAAAAAATATCTTTCCCCAAACGGCTATTCCAACGCAAAGCTTTTAAACCAGTTATTGAAATGATACCCGAGCAAAGGTATTATATGCTTAATCTAACAAAAATACTAAGTGCCGATGTCATTGATTTTGAACAATCTGATCTAAAGATGGACAAAAATGGACGTATTTACTTAGTTGAAAAGCTATTTTTTAAAAATGAACTTTTAAACCACTGTCACTTTTTTACTATTAAAAATGAAAGCCCCTATTTCAAATCAAAAATCTTTATTTCAAATGAAGTGAAAACTATTATTGAAAGCAATAAACTAACCGGCTTAACCTTTATTGAACGACCCGAACACGAAGGTGGTACATTAGTTTAGTCGCAATCATCCTAAAAATAAACACAACAAAGTGATAACATTTTAAGTTTTAAAGGAATATTAGTATAACTATGCGAATGGAGGAAAACGTATAATTTACCAATATTAAACCAAGACATAAAACGAAATACAATGAGCGATCTATTTAAGAAAAAAGCCACTTGGATTCCCGAACTCAATTCATTTCCAAGCGATGTTGGTCTGCGCAGTTGTCACATGTCAATGGCATCGAAGGCAAAAGATAAACTGCCGCATTGCATATTAGAAATTGGCGAAAGCGGCGAAGGAGAGGATTACAGCTCCTCTTCTAACAAAAAACCAAAATCAAAAGATTTAGAAGAATATATTAGACCTGCACAAATTATGAGCGATAGTTTTTTAGCAGCCGATTTCAAATTTGGGCTTAAAAATGGTATTTCGGGAGGTATGTTTTTTGCGGGCGATCCAATTTCGAATGCGAATGGTCGAAAGCAGGCAGAGCTTTTTGTTGATCATTTAATGACAGGCAAAGGGAAAACCTGGCACGATGATGGTACTTTATCTGCCGGTATGAGACTTACCTCAGAGGTGAAATCGTTTACCAAAAGAATTTGCGCTGATTTTAAAAGTTTAATGCAAAGTAAATTTGGTTACTTTTGGAATATAAAGTTAAGCGGTAGAAAATACAATAACATTAGTTTTAGTTTTGGCTCGAGCCCAACCTTAAAAGGTTTAGTTGGTGGAACGCAAAAAACAGTAGTATCTGTTGAAAATATTAGTTATCAAACTTTTCATAGAACTTGGTCGGCTAACTTAATTTTACACATTGAAGATGATTTTGGCGTTAGTGAAAGCGATGTGACCAACCCACGCGGAGCTTCGGCCTGGGTAGCAAAACCACTATTGGCCGATTTTTGGGTATTGCAACATCAAAGAGGTAAAAAGCCATTTATCACGGTTTTTGACATCCCTTTTTCTTGTAGTGGATCTTATTAATAGCTTCTATTTTTAAACATAACAAAACTGTAAAAATTGGAACATTTCATAAAAATAAATTTTTTACTACACATTATAATTTACACTCTACTTCTAAGTGGCACATCCTGTAATCAAATTAAACAAAATCAAGCAATGAAAATATTCCATCTTAAACCCAATAGAATTACTGTTAATGAGAAAGCGGAAACGAAATATGATTGGTATAAGAAAGAACGAGAAGATTTTTTTGCGCTTAAAGGTTTTAATATAGAAAGTGAGGAACATAAGGCTGCGGTGGATAGCTTTGTACTCCACTACATCAATAAAGATAATTTTTTAAATACAGATGATCACGTGAGTTGGGCGTTAGTGTTTTTTAAATATGGTGATGGAATTACAGAAAATACAAAGCATCAATTTGATACAGATTATAGTATACACGAGTTATTTGCTTTTGAGAAACGCTTAATCTACTACGACTTTACCAGCAATAATGGTTACGAAAATACAGGCTATTATTTTAACGGTGGCGAAACCATCAAAGATGAAAAACGTGTTGCTTTGCAGAAATAATGCCTCTTAAAAAAAGAAAATTTTTTTGTGTAAGATAACAAATATGATATATTTTTATGCAAATGCTATTTAGGCTGATCACTCTTTACCTCTCGCACCAAATAAATATCTTCAGCTTCTTTAAACAAAACATTTAACAACTTCAAATCAAACCGACCTTTCAACTCAAAAATATCAGCACTCAGCAAATCTTCTCTATGTATAAGCATAACTTTAGCAGTAACTTGTTTCTGCAAAAAATCACGAATGATATGCAAACAAGTCAACAACACTTTTTCATCAAACTTTTTTAAAAGATTAAACCTGCCGCTTATGCACAATTGAAAGGTTTGATAACTTTTGTATTGTATAGTCGGTGCAACGATTTCGCAAACTTTAAAGTCTAACTTATATGTAATTTTATGATCGCCAGTAAATTTATATAAATATCGATCAATTCTTAAAAAAGAATAAGGAGCGGGCTTGTTTTGATTAAAGGTAAATTTCATGAAAATTGAGTTAAAAAAATGTTTACTTTCTTACAGTTTTAGTTTAACTTTATAAAGTTAATAATTTAAACCATAAATGGCACAGCGATATTTACAAATACCGTTTTCGTTTGAAAATTTAATTAATAAAAAAAAGCAAGCTAACCGTATTGCTATTGAAGATAGTATAAGGCAAAATATTCAGTTTCTTATTTTATCGCACATTGGCGATTTGTCTTACGATAAATCAGTAGGTTTTGAAATGTGGGATTATGATAAACTGGTTTTTTATCACGAAAAAGAACCTTATTACATATCGGACAAACCAGAATATAGAGGTTTGTTAGAAAATCAACGAGCCAAAAAAAACTTCAACAACAATTTAAAAGCATTAATTGTTAAACACGAACTGCGTTTGCAAAACATTAGCACCGAGTTTAATTTTGAAAAGATAGATGGTAACCTTTCGGTTTATCAACGCTTCATTAATCTTAAAGTGCAAGGTATTTTAAAAAGCACAGGTTTGCCTTTATCGCCACCCTTTAGTTTAAAAATTATATTTACACCATTTAGTGTTGTTACCAATGAATAAGCCGTGAAATGAAAAAAGGGAGAAAAGAAATACTGGAATCAATGCTTAAATTTTCTAACTATTATTGGTATGATGGTGCTGAAGATAGCATATCAAACCAATTAATAAATGTAGAAGATTATGACCCTGTAGTAGATATTATTTTTAAAGCAAATGCCTACGAGTTAGAAAAAATTTATAGTGAAATAGAAGATTCGGATGAACGGATTTTAGATAATTTAGTGAATACCTTAATCCCCGATCATAATTTACTACCTACACCCGCATTTACCGTTGCAAAAATACAACCTAAATTCTCTCGTCTAAAAATTAACCCCGAAGATGTTTTTAAAATTGAAGGTAAAAACGATATTGGCACGCAAGTAGAATATTATTTTACCACAATTGGGCATCACGAATATCCAAAATCTGCTATGGCTTTTGCTTTAACCGATAATGTTTGTGTTGATTATTCGGATGGAGAACCCACTATAATGGATGATATTATTGATGCCCAACCTTACAAACGTTCCAAAGCGTTATGGTTAGGTATTGACATTGGCGTTGAAATAGAAAGTAATGATAAACTTACTTTTTTTATAGGTAATGAAATTTTAGATCCTTTTCAATATGATGCACAAATTTTTAATGAAGCAAAATGGCACATTAATGGAGCAGCAGAATTGCCTTTAAACGTTAAAATTGGAGTGCAACATTTTTTTAATGAAGGTAGTGCCCGTAAGTATGAAGTTTCAAAATTTGTCGATCAACAAGAACATTTATATGAACAACAAATTATTAATTATTTTGATAGTAGTTTTTTAACCCTAAGTGGACTTCCTACAGATTTAAGCGATCTAAAAAAAGTAAAACCACATTTGCTGGATAACTTAAATAATGAAAATTGGAAAAATGAGAAAAAATTACTTTGGATAAAAGCCACCTTTGAGGCTCCAATCTCAAATAAATTTTTAGTTGAAAATCAATTTTATTTAAACGTACTTTTGTTGATTAACCGTAAATTAAAAAAGCAACAAATTGTAAAAAATAATTTCGACAGAATATTACTGCCATTACCAACAGAAGATTATTTTTTATCCATCAATTCTATTTGGGATGAAAAATCGAACACAAATAGTGAACAACCGAAAACCTATAAAGCAGTTGATTATATTAACTTTAAAGATGAAGCAGGCACTTACACCACAAGGCCTGGCAATAGTGTAAGGCGGGTTAACCAACACGACATTAGCACTAAAATAACTAATTTATTAGATTTAATTGAAGAAGAATACAGCTCTTTTAAAGAAGGTGGTGTAAACCGTTTAAAAGAAGATTTTGATGCTATTGAAAAATCGATAAACAGAATTAGAAAACAACTGCCCAATATTTATGAAAGCGAAAGCGAGCGAACGGCTTTTTATTGCGTGGCTAATTTTAGAAAAAATGCTTCTATTATTACCTATAATTATTGGGAAACACAAGGCGATAAGGTAGATGCACTTGCTTCGAAAAGAAAGTTAGAGGTAAGCTCCGACTATATTTCTTTGGATGATTCTTATACCATTACCGCCATACAAAAGGGTAGGGCTTCGGTAAATAAAATCAATTATCACAATAACTTAAAAAAAGCGATCTTATCTAGAAACAAAATTGTTACCATTGGTGATATTGAAAATTATTGTTATAACACTTATCCAAAATTAATTCAAAAACTAAATATTGAAAAGCGTATTGCAGCAACTGCTAATTCTCATAAATATGAAAATATTGTTTTGGTTTTAATTCAATTAAATGAAGAAGCTGCCAAAGGCTTAGACCTAACTTTTGTGAAGTTGCAAATACAAAATGGTTTAAATGCAAGTGCCACTTTTTATACACCTATTAAGGTTCAATTTGTACAAAAATTATAAACGCTAATGAACATTAAACAAATTAACAAATATCGACTTCATTTATTAAATGAATTAAATACCGATATTTTAGCAGAAACTTTAGCCGCCACAATAGTTGATGATAATATTGTTGAGCGAGAAGACGATGTATTCTTTTTACCTTCTAATAAAAATAACCGCAGTTTCGAAAACGATGTGATGTATACAAAATCATTAAAAGATGAAGCGTATGAGGATCGCTATATTGAAATTGGGACCAGCCGAGCAAGCATACTTAATGGTTTGCCGCAGTCTTTTTATATGGAATATAGTAATGAAGAATTTAAAAGTGAAGAAGAAAAAATAAAGCATAGAGAGGCCCAGCAAGCAACTTTAGAGTCAGCAAACAGCTATTTCAAACCAATAGAACTGCTTTACAATCAAACTCGTATAAAACGAGAACTTAAAGAATTGCGTTTTACTAAAAACAACAGCAGCTTATTATACAATTTTTGGGGAGAGCAGCAGCTTGGCAGCGAAGAAGAAAAACGGTTTTTAAAAACGATGCATTTATTACCTTACATAGTGGGCAATACATATCGTACTGAACAATTGATTAATTATGTATTAGAGAAAAAATCAAACATATCAATTAAAGTAGAAACTGATAGCAAGTTGCCAAAAGAAAGCTTCCCAACATTGGGTGCCATGCATTTGGGCGTAAATACTTATGTCAATAATAGTACTTATACCTATCAAAAAACCGCACAAGTACACATACACCATATTAGTAATAAAGAGTTTCATTTATACTACAAACGCAGCCAAATGCACGGCGTTATTTTAAATAAGATCGAAAAATTTTATTTCCCTTTAGATGTAATGATTCAATACGAGTTTTACATTGTTGAAGCAACTTCTTTTTTTAAAGTGGATGAGGTGTATGAAAATGGAAATGGCATTTTAGGATATTCAACTAAAATTTAATATATTTATTTAAGCTTAAAACATTAAGATGGAAATAACTACGAAAGAAAGATATTTTTATATAAGCACTTTTCCGTTAATAATAGCTTGTCTATTGTTTTTGGTGATTAAATATGCACCTTGGAAAAATCCAAAAAAAATATGTGAAGAGGAGATCACCAAAATTATTTCTAAAAAGATGGGAGGCAATTTTGAAGATTTTACTTTTAAAATTGGCGAGCCAATAAAGTTATCTTTAGAAAGTAAAGGCGACATAAAAAAATATAACTGGGATTTTGATGAATTGCAAGATAGCTTGATATTTGGTGGTGTAGAAGAAGAAGCTAATATTGTTTTTTATAAAGAAATAGGTGAACCTACAGTAGAAATATTCTTGAATGAAGCTTGTCATGTTTCCAAAAAATTAGTGATTATCAATAATTGTGATGATGGTATTCAAAATGGAGACGAAACTACTGTAGATTGTGGTGGCAGTTGTGGAATTTGTGGTTCAGATGAAAAAGAAAAGAAAAGTAAACCGCAACCAAAAAGAGATAGGTATGAAATTAAGGTTTCTGAAAGAGATTTAAAGTGTGATACTACTTATCGCTTTACTTGCATTAATAAAACTCGAAATAAAAATGAAACTGAAATTACTTGGATATTTGATCAGGTTGATACTCCCATTTATGGAAATCCAAAAGAAATGGCTTTTAGGAGTGAGCAAACTTATGTTAATCACCGCATTGCTGCTTTTAAAATGGGTAAATTATTAGCAACAAAAACAATTACTATAAAGTGTGATAAAATTTAAATGCTGATAATTTCATTAATAACAAAATTATAAAAAAAGAAAATGACACTAAGCATATCTAACTTAAATTCAGCCTCCAAACTATCAATAGAAATTGCGCAAAAATTAGCCAAAGAACAGTCGCACGCAACCTTTGGTACACCGCATTTATTAATGGCTTTGCTCAACTCACGAGTAGGCATTACCAGCTTTATCACTTCTATGGAAAAAGATTTATCCTACCTAAAAAGTTGGGCGCAATACCGTATTGATGAATACAAAACCAAAGGCTTACCAGTTGATGAACCCGAAGCCGACGATGATGTAAAGAAAACTATTGACGTAAGCAGTACTTTTAAGTTGATGTACAATCGTGCCCATATTGATCCCTTGTGTATCTTATCGGCCATTACTCGCCCGGGCGTAGCTTTTCCTAAAGGGCAAATAGGCAGTTTAAAACTAACCGAAGAAGAATTGGTGCAAGCGGTGTTAAGCGATACCTCCATTCAGGCAGCAGTTGCTGATGGCAATGGAAGTTCAACAGGTGCTGCTTCGGGAAGTGCGGGTACTCATTCTGCATCTAACACTAAAGCCTTTTTAAATTTTTGTATTGATAAAATTGCTTTAGCACAACAAGGTAAAATTGATCCAATATTTGGCAGAGATGTTGAAATTGGTAAAATGGAAAACATCTTATGCAGAAGAACCAAACCCAACGTAATTATTACAGGCGAACCAGGCGTAGGCAAAACTGCCTTGGTAGATGGCTTTGCTTTACAAATTGCAGAAGGCAATGTTTCCGAATATTTTAAAGATGCCAAACTATACCAATTAGATGTTGGGGCTTTAATGGCCGGCGCTTCGTATAGAGGAGAAGTAGAAGATCGACTGAAAAAAATTATGACGGAGATCAAGCGCATCCCTAAAGTGATTTTATTTATTGATGAAATTCATATAATACTGGATAAAGATTCTGGTGCGAATGGGGTAGCCAATTTAATAAAACCAGAGTTGGCGCGTGGTGAGATAAATGTAATTGGTGCCACTACTAATAAAGAGTATCGTTTACACGTGGAGAAAGACCCGGCTTTCGTGCGCCGCTTTGAAGTGTTGAATGTAGAAGAGCCAGACATACCAGCAGCCGTTAAAATGGTGAAAGGCTTAAAAAATTTATTTGAAGAGCATCATAAATATCAACTACCCGATGATGTTTTGGAGTCTATTGTAAAGTTGGCAAAACGATATTTTCCAACCCGTCGTTTACCCGATTCTGCCATTGATTTGATGGACAGAACCATGTCATCTTTTAGAATTTTAGAAGATAACTTAAAAGCTCGTATAGAAAAAGTAGACCAAGCCCTAAGCAACCTTAAAGATACGGACGCTGCCAAAGTATGGGCCAATTTTTGGGACGAGGCTTCCAAAACATTAACTTCCCTCGCTTTTCAAAACGTGGACCAAGACCAACCCAATGAGTTTGCAGAAACGACTGAATGGAAAGATTATGTAAACGCCGTATTAGAAACAATTCGTTCATCGGCAGCTACTAAGAGAACCGAAATTGGTACAGATGAAGTGGCTGCAGTGGTTGCCGATTCCACAGGAATACCGGTAGGTAAAATGGGCGGAGATGAACAACAAAAATTGTTAGAGTTTGACAAGGCAATAAAAAGCAAAGTGATTGGGCAAGATTTAGCTGCCGACATCATATCAAAAGCCATTAAAAGAAGCCGTTCGGGATTAAAAGAAAAGGACAAACCGATAGGTAGTTTCTTTTTGGTGGGCCCAACCGGTACTGGTAAAACCGAATTAGCCAAAGCCATCACGGAAGAGCTGTTCAATACCCGTGATGCCTTAATTCGTTTTGATATGTCGGAATATATGGAGCCACATTCCGTATCTATGTTAAAAGGTTCACCGCCTGGTTACGTAGGTTTTGAAAACGGTGGTTTGTTGGTGAATAAAATACGACAACAACCGTATGCGGTGGTGTTGTTTGATGAAGTAGAAAAAGCCCATCCTGATGTATTTAAATTGTTTTTACAAATTTTAGATGAAGGCTACATGCACGATACTTTGGACAAAGTAGGTAAATTTGAAGATGCCTTAATTTTGTTTACCAGTAACACCGAAGCCGAATGGGTAGTAGAGCAATTTGAAAAAGGCGAAGTACCTGAGGAAGCCGAATTGAAAGATCGAATGTTAGCTGCTCGCCATTTTAAACCCGAATTTTTAAACCGTTTAGATGCGGTGATACCGTTTGCGCCATTAAGTAAAGAAGACTTGGTGAAGATTTTAGAATTGCAACTAAAATCATTTAGAAAACTGTTGAAGGAGCGCAACATAACGTTAGAGTTAAGCGAAGCCGCTGCCAACTTTTTGGTAGATAAAGGTTACTCGCCCGCCTTTGGTGCTCGTCCGCTGAAAAGAGTAATTGATACCTATTTGGCCGATAATATTTCAGAACAAATTATTGCTGGCGAAGTAAAAAATGGACAAACTTTAAAGGTTGAGGTAAAAGATGGCACTTTAGGTTTTGTGGCATCTTAATTGTATTTATTCAAATTTATTTTTAACTTTAACGTATGAAAACTAAAACCAAATAAATGAGCACCCGGATTAAAAATATCATTTCTCCGCAATTGCCTTTTTATTTTTTGTTGTTTATGTTCACTTTATCAGTTAGCTGTGATAACGAAATATTAAAACAAGCAGAAAAGCTCTCTAAAGAATATAACTATTGGGTTGGTAAATTCAATACATTACGTTCAGAATTAGAAAGCAAAGGTTGCACCAACGAAGAAAATGAGGCAAGAAATTTACGTAACCAGATAAATGAAGGGAGTTCGAAAATTGCAAAGTTTATAGGAAAGGGTGATATAAATGCTGGGAAGATAGACCGTTGGACCAAGAAACTTAAAGAATACAAAGCTACTTATGGGAATTTAAATAAGGGGTGTACAACGCCAACTCCATCACCGCCGCCAGCTCCAAAAACTACGCCAACTCCAAATCCTGCGCCAACCCCAAATCCTACGCCAACACCAACTTCAAACACTACGAAATCTTCAACTCATCGCAGTAATTGTGATGGAGATCCATTGTTAGATGGTAAAGATGAATGCAAATGCATTTTCGGCCAACCACCTCATGGTTGTCCCGACCCCGATGGTGACGGCTTTTTTAAAAATGATGCCGGTACAAACTTTGATGAATGTGAAGGTGAATACGGCGTAGCCCCTGATGGTTGCCCAAAAATTATTTGTTCGTCCGAAAACAAGCTTATCCATATTGAAAAATCACAACTATGTTCAGAGGTGTTGAAAAGTTGTACCCTTACTATACGGCCCAAAAAACGTTTGGTTCTTGAAGAATTTCAAGTGCCTGCTAGTATGGGCGGTGGATCTTTAGATTATATTTTAAAAGATAATTATGGTAAAACCCTTTTTTCTCGGAAGGATGCCAGCACCAGTTCGGGCATTTCACAATTTTTTATAGATCGGCCTTTACAAGCCGATAAAACCTATAAATTAATACTAAACCCAAAAGCAGATTTAAGCATTAAAACCTATTGTGTTAGTAATTTTAATAACGAAAACTTACAGCTCACTTATACAAGTAAACCCTTTATAAAACAAATAACATTTTGCC
>ENA-ORXU01001985-ORXU01001985.1-marine-metagenome-genome-assembly--contig:-NODE-1985-length-14836-cov-10.365133_pt1 | contig 14836 bp, 10 predicted proteins | sample MGYA00237869_ERZ511484 | MGnify/ENA metagenome assembly ERZ511484
CATTTAAAACGAATTTACTCATTGCTGTTCGCTTCTTTAATAGAATAACTATTAGACAAAGCTCACATCGCGATTAAGTTCGTTTTAAATTGAATAAAATTTAACCCTGAAAGATCAACAGACCCTAAGCTTAATACCAATTGAATAATTCATTATTTTAATTGGCATCATATAAATGTTTCCGCAAAAAGTAACACTAGCATAAATTTTTAATAGCCATATCTACCGCGTAATTGATTTGCATGCTCTTGGCTATTCATAGTGTTAGCAAAGTAATTTTAGAGTTATGTTAGTTGATGCCCTTAAAATTAAACCCTAAAAAATCTTTCTTGTGTTATCGCTACCAAAATGATTTACTTGTAACATCGTATGAAAATTTTTTTTACAAAGTAAGGTTGTATTATGTCTGGTTCAATCGCTAACAGTGTATTTGTAGCTGTGGTAGTGGCACTTGGTGGATTTATTTTTGGATTTGACGCCTCTGTTATTTCTGGTGTTGTGGGTTTTGTTACTACTGAATTTCAATTGAACGAATGGCAACAAGGTTTTGTGGTAAGTTCCCCTACGTTGGGAGCTGTTTTAGGTTCTTTAATTGCAGGTCCTGCGGCTGATTTATACGGACGCAAGAAGGTGCTTTTAGCTATTGCTGCTTTATATGTGGTGTCGGCAATTTTTTCAGCATTAGCAATTAATTATTATATGTTAATAAGCGCTCGGTTTTTAGGTGGTTTAGCCTTTGCTTCTCTGGTATTGGCTCCGATGTATATTGCAGAAATTGCTCCTGCAAAATATCGAGGGAAAATGATTTCAATTAATCAATTTAATATTGTTGTTGGTTTTTCTGCGGCTTATTTTGCTAATTACTTTTTACTAAAACTTAGTGGTGGTAGTAATGAATTGGCAACTTCTTTAGGTATAACAGAAAATGTTTGGCGTTGGATGCTAGGCTTAGAAATTATTCCTGCATTGGCTTATTTTTTCTTGTTGTTTATGATACCTGAAAGCCCAAGATGGTTAGTATGTAATGGCTATAAAGATAAAGCCAAAACGGTTTTTGAAAAACTATTTCCTCATCAAAATGCTCAGCAACTTATTGCTGATATAGAAACACAAAACCAAGAAAAAATCCCTCCAATTAAGCAACGTTTATCTATGTTGTTTTCTACCAAAATGCGCTTAATTTTAGCGATTGGTTTAGTTGTTGGTATTAGCCAACAAATAACCGGTGTAAATGCAGTTTATTTTTATGCCCCGAGTATTTTTGAACAAAGTGGTGTGGGTCAAGATGCCGCATTTTCTCAAGCGATTTGGGTCGGTATTATTAATGTAGTATTTACCATAGTCGCTATGTTACTGATTGATAAGTTAGGGCGTAAACCCTTAATGCTTATTGGTTTAGCTGGGGTTGTTATTAGTATGACGGTTGCTGCTTATGGTTTTCATCAAGCGACTTACACATTAACTACTGAAAGTGTGGCTAAAATATCTTCTGAACAGGTTAGAGAGCAAGTAACGCCGTTAATTGATAAAACCTTTCATTCAGATCTTGAGTTTAAACAAGCGCTTATTGATGTAATAGGCAAGCGTGAAGCAAGAGAGAATCAAGCTGAATTAATTCAAGCTGCGGCTAAAATGAATGCCTTTTTGATAATGTTTGGTATTTTAGGCTTTGTTGCTTCATTTGCCGTGTCATTAGGGCCTGTAATGTGGGTGTTATTGGCAGAAATATTTCCAAATAACCTTAGGGGAGTGGGCATAGCGTTTACTGGTTTAATTAATAGTATTGTGAGTTTTTCAGTACAACTATTATTCCCTTGGGAGCTTGCCACCATTGGCACCGCGGCAACCTTTATTATTTATGGTGTGTTCGCACTTATTGGCTTTGTTTTAGTTTATCGCTTATTACCTGAAACTAAAGGTAAGTCCTTAGAAGAGCTAGAAAATATTTTAAGTCCAGCAAGCCCCCATAAAGTAAGCTCAAAAACTGCTTAGTTAACCTAATGAATAAGGCACAGATCATGAAAAAAGAAACAATATTACGCTGGGGCATTTTAAGTACGGGCAGAATTGCTCAACAATTTTGCCAAGACATGAAATACGTCTCTAATGGTGAACTATTTGCTGTAGCGGCTAGAAATCTTAAAGATGCGCAAAGTTTTGCGCAACAACATAATATTGCTAAAGCTTACGAAGGTTATCAAATGTTATTTGATGATCCTAATATTGACGTGATTTATATTGCGACTCCACATACTTTTCATTTTCAAAATGTTTACGACGCTTTAACCGCAGGTAAATCAGTATTATGTGAAAAACCTATTACAGTTAGTCGTAATGAAAGCGAACTATTATCCGCTTTAGCACAAGAAAAAGGCTTGTTTTTAATGGAAGCAATGTGGACTTATTTCTTGCCTGCTATTCAACAAGCCAAACAATGGGTTGAGCAAGGTAGAATAGGAAAAATTAAACACATAAAAGCTGATTTTGGTTACCCACTTCCTTACGAAGAAACACGAAGGGAATATCATGCTTCACTTGCAGGCGGTTGTTTATTAGAAATGGGGATTTACCCTTTAGCGATAGCGGCATTTTTTGCAGAAAGTCCAATGGATAACTTATCAATAAAATATCATCTTGCCCCTAATGGTGTTGAAGATGATGTTATTATTTTAGCTGATGCAGCAGAGGTTAAATTAACCTTAGCGACGTCGTTCCAATGTAAGCTGCAAAATTGGGCGTACATTATTGGCGAAGAAGGTTATATTGCTATCCCTAATTTTTGGCGAGCAGATCAATGCACTTTATATCAATTAGACGAACAAGTTGATCATTTTGACGATGGTCGTGAAAGTTTAGGATTAAACTATGAAGCTCAAGCGGTAGGGCAGGCAATAAATGAAAACCGCATCGAACACCCGTTAATGACTCATGCAGTAAGTCATTTATTACAACAGCAAATGGAAGATATTAAATTGTTATGTAAATAATTAGGGTTTTTCTTAGGGGCTGCTAATCTATTGAGTAAGATTATGTCCCATTTAAAAGCATTTTGATTGAAGGTTTTACGCGCCAAACAAAACTTCAGTGTCTAGGTATTAGCTTAGCTATTTTCTTATTAAAATAGCTAAGCTCTTTATTTTTTATTTTTTATTTTTTATTTTTTACTTTTTATTATTGTTGCACAGATTCATTATACTCGTACTTCATCTTTCTGCCTTATCTAGCTGCGCTCTTCTACTATTGACGATGTTGAAAATTGGTAGCGAATATTACGATAAATACCAATGTCGGTTATATTTTCAGGTGTACCTTTAGAGGCGCAACGGTAATTGGTTGATACTCTATATTCGCCGGTAACGGGTAATACTGAGTGCCAACAATGACCATGTAAAAATACGATACTGCCTTTTTTAGGGCTTAACACCACTTTCTTATCTTCCTCGAACGGTTCACTCATAGAGGGTATTAGCCCTTTTAAATGTGAGCCTGGCATTACTAGGGTTTGCCCTCCAGTTTTTTCTTTATCAATATCCATGGTGTAAATTAAGCGATTAACATTGAAATATTTTGGGTCGTCTGGCGGACAATCTTGATGCCATGCTTGCCCAGACGTGCCTTTTTTTGAAAACATTACCATTGAATATTGCTCGTACCAATCGTGGTCTAAAATGGCTTGAGTTAAGGTTTTAAAGCGTTCGTCGTTTGCAACTATGTCAAAGTCTTTATGGCCTTCTCGTTGCGGAAACCAAGGTACAACTTCAACGGCTGCTCGGGCTAAAAACTCCTCGGTGTGTTCAAAATTTGGTGTCATGCCAAAGTGTTTTAAGATCTCTTGATTGTATTTTTCCATTAATTCTAGGTCAAAAAAATTATTAATAACAATATAACCTTCCTGCCAAAATTGTTGAGCTAATGCGTTGTAATCAAGCTTTGTCATTATTTCTCACCTTCTAAATATTGAAAGTAACTAAAGTCAGCGTGTAAATTTTGCCCTGATAAATCTTGGCAAGCTAACCCATAAAACGCTCCTGTAAAACAAGGATGAAAACGCGTTTCACCATGTTCTACGTAATCATCAGATAAAATACTTCCATCTAAAGCGCCACCAAATTTTTGCCATTGGTCTTTTTTTACAGCAAAATAAAATTGTAACGTTTCTCCAAAAAACTCCGCTTTTAAATAAACTTTATCTACACCTGTAATTTCAATCGGTGATAGATTTGGCTCAGAGGTAACGTGGTTGTCACAAGATAATATCGTTAAGTATTTACGTCCTGAATAAGCACCAAAATCATCACCAAATACATGCAAATAATGATAATGAAAAGTATTGTAAAAACAAACTAAGCCTGACATTTGTTGAAAATTTTCAGGTGAAAACTCTAAACAGGTAGACGCTATGCTATGTTGAGCTTGCACCCGTCGAGCAATTAAAGATTGCTCAAAACAAGAGCTAAGCGATTCACGACCATATAAACGTAAATAACCAGCTCTATCGGTGGTATTTACCCAGTCGCTGGTCATCGGAATGCGTAATGATTGAAAGTTAATATCTATTTCTTTATCAGTAAATTCAATTAATGGTGGCGACTGCTCAAATTTATATTCTGTTAAATCAGGTGCTTCTACAAATTCACGCGCTTGTTGCCCACCGCAACTCAAATAAAGCCAATCGTCTTCACGCCATTCAACTTTTTCAATGGCGGATTCTCTACCCGTTATACATCGCCCTAATTTGCTTAGCGGTCTTCCCGTTAAAAAAACAGCATACCAATCGCCTTGTTGGGTTTGCACAAGATCGCCATGGCCCGTTTTTTGTAGATAAGCGTCGGGATTATATTTAGCTGTAATTAATGGGTTGTTTGGGTGTACTTCATAAGGACCTTGTATCGATTTAGAACGTGCCAAAGTCATGCAATGTTCATAGCTGGTGCCGCCTTCTGCGGTTAACAGGTAATAGTAGCCATTACGTTTATAAATATGTGGACCTTCAGTTCGACTGTGTTCAGTACCTTCAAAAATATGAAATATTTTACCTATTAATTGTTTTGATTCTTTACAAAATTCTTGTAAGACTATGCCGCCAAAAAATTTACCTTTTCGGTGATCGACCAACATATTGACGAAATAAGACTTACCATCGTCATCATGAAATAATGATGAGTCAAAACCGCTTGAGTTTAAAAAAGTAGGCTCAGACCATGGACCATTAATATCGGTTGCGGTGACTAAATAATTAGGGGTATCTTTCCAATTACCATTAAAGCTTTTCACATTACAATAGAGTAAATAAAAAACCCCTTCATGATGGGTAATACATGGCGCCCAAATACCACATGAATCAGGTATACCTTTCATATCTAACTGTGAAACACGATCTAAAGGTCGTTTAATTAATTGCCAGTTGATAAGGTCTTTGGAGTGGTGTATTTGAAACCCAGGGAACCATTCAAAAGTTGAGGTTACAATGTAGTAATCATCTTCAACTCTTATAATACTAGGGTCAGGATTGAAGCCTTTTAAAATTGGATTAGTAATTTTGCGCATTATTTTCCTCATGTTTTTGCTTTTAGCTTAACCGCGAATTAGTATTGGCTGGTTTGGATCCAACGGTCGCTATTATTAATTTGCTCTAGCCATTTTGCTTTAATGTAAGCATTGGCCTGAACGCGGCTATCTCCCCAATTACCATTATTGCAACCCTGCTGACCGGCTTTTATTCCTGGTTTGCAAACCCACATACCTTGAGTTTCCCAGTGTGTATTTATGTAAGCTACTGCGCGAATAATATCTTTATTGTTATCAATAAAATTAAAATAAGGTTGATACCATGCTTGCCAAATTTCTTCTGCTGTTTTTGAGGTTTGTTGATTTAATTGAATATAACTATGCGTTAATGCGCCTATTCGGTAGGCTTGAGGAGCTGATTCAGCAATGAGTACCGGTTTATTATGTTTTCGGGCAAAAGCTAATACCTGTTCTTGTGCGTTTTGTGGTGTAATCGGTGGGGTATAATTCCACTGAGATAAGTCTCGGTAAAAAACTGAGAGCGATACCCAATCAACAACATCGTCACCCGGATACCAGTTATTTAAATGATCTTGGGTCGTAAAGTCGTAAATTGGGTTGCCATATCCGTCAGGCCAAGTAGCACTTTGCCAAACTGTCGTTATATTGTTAGCAGCATAGGTTTTAATTGCTTGAGCTATTTTACGAAAGGCTGATTTGTAGTTGGTTGGCGTGTAACAATTCCAAGGGCCATCAAATTCATAACCAATGCGTAAAAAAACTTTTTTAGGTGCTAAAGACTTAAAGTAATCAATAGCATGTTTAATAGACTTATCATACTTACCTTGAGCAATATTGAGTTCGTGATTGTCTTGATCACAATGATCAAACGCTAGCCCAACAGCTAAAGCAGCATTGGGAGATTCGTTTAATGTTTTACTAAAGCTCACCTCGCCTGATTGCCAATTGGCAGGCCTTGATACCGCAAAAAAAGTTTTACTAGGATCGCTATGTTTTATTTGAGTGTATAGCGTAACGCCTTCAATATTATCTTCAGGTACTTTTTCAACATAAGCACTGATAGTGTCTGAATCTTGACCAATAAAAAGTAAAGTTTTACCGTTTGGCGGTGCGAACTTTCCGGTAACAAATTTTGCACCATTAGCATAACTATCTTTTGAATGAGATAGTTCTTTGTTTTGGCTACGGTTATTTTGTTTTGGAGTTTCGGTGCATGCAGACAATATTGTTACAATTGCCACAATAACAACACCCGTAGAGATACTTTGTATAAACTTCATTGAAGGACCTGATAGTTAACTGTTAGCGTTAACAGTTTGCAATTGTTGGGATCCTTTGTCAATACTCTTAATTTATAAATAAATCGTTATTATTAGACTGTTTTAAAGAGTTTTAAAAAATTAAAACTTGAATTTGGTCACTATTATTGATGATAAACCGCGCATAATAATAATTTATTATGCAATGTAAATTTTATTTTTTATTTTTAACCTTTTGTTATTAATGTTTTTTGTTTTTTATTTGCAGTTTTGAGTCAATATAATGTGACTCAATTATTGGTTATTTTTTAACAAACTACTTGTTTTTAAAAAGAACGACTGATAACGTTAACACAAGCTGTTTTCTAAAAATTTATCATCGTTAAATTTTTGTTAGGTTATTGTTAGGTTACGGTTGGTTATTAAAATTATAAAATCTATTGGGGGAGTATATGAAAAAATTTAATAAATCTCAGGTAGCAAAAAGTCTATCAGTTGTTTTAGGAATAGGAGCTTTTGCCCTTGTTCAAGCACCTGCAGTTTTTGCTGCACAAGAACAAGTTGAAGTAATTGAAGTTACGGGTATTCGCACATCAATTATAAAAGCAATGGATATTAAACGTAGCTCAAGTGGCGTAGTCGATGTTATTAGTGCTGAAGATATTGGTAAAATGCCAGATACTAACCTTGCGGAATCATTACAACGTATTACGGGTGTATCGATTGACCGTTCTAACGGCGAAGGTCAGCAAGTATCTGTTCGTGGCTTTGGTCCAAGTTTTAACATGGTGACATTAAATGGGCGTCAAATGCCTGCTGCTAAGTCGCCAAAAGCAGAAAGTGCTAGCTCGTTTGAGCAAAGCCGAGCATTTAATTTTGCTGAAATAGCTGCTGAGTCAGTATCCGGCGTTGAAATATATAAAACCGGTAAAGCTAATGTAGGTACTGGCGGTATAGGTGCCACAATTAATGTTGATCAGGCTCGTCCATTTGATTTTGATGGTTTTAAAGGTGCAGGTAGTTTAAAAGGTACTTTTGATCAATCAGCTGAACGTAGTGCTAACCCCGTAACACCAGAAATTTCAGGTATGATTTCAAATGTATGGGAATTAAGTGGTGATGCTGAGTTTGGTTTACTTATTAATGGCTCATATTCTGAGCGTGATAACAGTGAAGATGTTATTTCGTCTGATGGTTGGATCCGTGGAGACATCGCTAACGGTTTTGGTACAAACGGCACTGGCGTTGACTTTTCAAAGGTTAGCTCAGCAAACAATCCTGGCGGTCACTATTGGCACCCACGTAATTTAGTGGTTGATATTGCTGATCACTCTCGTGAGCGTACTAATGGTCAAGTAGTGCTACAATTTGCCCCAAACTCTGACTTAATCTTTACTGTTGACCACACCATTTCACAATTTGATGACCAAGTTAGACGTACTCAAACCGCTACTTGGTTTGATAATTGGCAAGGTGCAACGGGCAAGGCAGACGAAAACGGAACTATTTACGATATTGATGTAGAAAGTATTCCTGGAAATTCTACAGGAGCATTTGATGCCAATGGTTATACCGATCATGTCGTTACTGAAAATGCTGCTACGGGTTTAAATATTGCTTGGCAGGTTACCGATACTTTTAGAGCTGCACTTGATGTGCATTCAGCAACATCAGAAGGGCAACCCAATGGTGAAATAAGTGATTTTATCAACATTATTGCTGGTCCATTAGGGGTTGATTTTAGAGCAACTTATGAAGGTGGTGTACCTAAATTTTCCTACGACGATTCAAATACCCGCGCGGTAGATGGAAGCTCAATTGGTTCAAGTTATTATGATAAAACCGCACTTCGTCCTAATTTAGGTTTAGAGCGTTCATACCAGGTAACTAATGATATTGACCAAGCACAATTAGACTTACAATGGGTGAACGGTACTGAAAATATGTCGTTTATTGAAAGTGTAGAATTTGGTGTTGGCAAAACTGATTATGAAATTGATACTCAATATAACTTTAGATATTTTCAGTTTGGTACACCGCAATGTGGCGCTTTATGTGATTTTGCGGATCCTATAGCAACCAATCATCCAGAGATATTCCCATTTATTGCCGGTCATTATGCTGACGAGAGTCTTGCCGTTTTTTCTGACTTTTATAACTTAGCAGATAGTAATTTTAACCCCGTTGGAGACACCGGTCGCATTATACAAGAAAAACATATTATTAAAGAAGAAACTACCTCAGCTTACTTACAAGTGAGTATAGAATCTGAAATAAGTGGTATGCTTTTTTCAGCACTTATTGGTGCGCGTTACGAACAAACAGATGTAGTAGGGACGAGTGTTCAAGACGTTCCTAAAACAATGCAATGGTTATCTACCACTGAATTACGTGCAGTGCCATCAGGTGAAAATTCAGAATTTTCATTAAATGGTGAATACAGTAATTTCTTACCCAGTGTTGATTTGTCGTTAGAAATAACCGACGATGTTGTTGCCAGAGTTTCATACGGCGTAACATTAGCTAAGCCGTCATTAAATGCAATGCGCCCATCGGTATCTTTATCTAACGCTAGACCTGGCGGACCTTACAATGCATCACAAGGTAATCCAGATTTAGAACCTTATGAGTCAAGCAATATTGATCTGTCATTAGAATGGTATTATAACGAAGGCAGTTATGCCTCTATTGCCTATTTCAACAAAACCGTTGAAAACTATATTGAGCAATCTACTACGCAAGGAACAATAGTTGGTTCTCAAGGCTGGCAATTAACAGATCCTAATCCAAGTAATGATCCCTTATTTACGGTAGGAACTGAAGGCGTAGAGTCTGATCAAGTCATAACATGGGATATTACCTCAAGCCGAAATGCAGAAGACGCTAATGTAGATGGTTTTGAAATAGCTCTTCAACATATATTTGGTGAGTCAGGTTTTGGTCTGCAAGCTAATGCTACCTTTGTTGATGGCGATGTTGAATATGATTCGCGTGCAGTTGCACAAACAGTTAATTTAGTTGGTTTAAGTGACTCGGCTAACTTTGTTGCCTTTTACGAAAAAGATGCATTTCAACTTCGTATAGCTTATAACTGGCGTGATGAGTTTTTACTTGCAATGGGGCAACTTCGTCAAACTGAAGAACCTACCTTTGTAAAATCTTATGGGCAATGGGACTTAAGTGCGAGTTACGACATAAATGAAAACTTTTCTGTTTTTCTTGAAGGTATAAATATTACTGGACAAGACACAGAACATCATGGTCGTTTCGACAACCATTTTTTGTATAAGTCGTTCCAAGACCCTCGCTTCTCACTAGGTGTTAGAGCTAGCTTCTAGGCTCTGCTAAAATCAAGCATATAAAAGTGTGTTGGATATAAGTAAACTAAAAGACCATCGAAAGATGGTTTTTTCAATTTAGTCTGAGGTATTCATGAGTAAGTTATGTAAAGATATTGTAATTGTTGGTGGCGGTTCTGCTGGCTGGATAACCGCAGGAGTGATTGCGTCAAAACATAAAAAAGGTTCGTCTTCACACGTTAACGTCACCTTAATTGAATCGCCAGATATAAAGCCAATTGGTGTTGGTGAAGGCACTTGGCCAACGATGAGAAATACCCTAAGAAAAATGGGAATATCTGAAACTGAATTTATGCGTGAATGTGATGTAAGTTTTAAACAAGGCGCTAAATTTGCACAATGGGTTACCGGAAAAAAAGATGATTTTTATTATCATCCTTTAGTGTTACCTGAAGGATTCTCTAAAAGTGATTTATCACAGTACTGGTCATCAAATATGCGTTCGCAATCATTTTCGAAATCTTTGTGTTTTCAAGAAGATATTTGTGAAAATAACCTAGCACCTAAAGCCATAACAACGCCGGAATACATAGCTGTTGCTAATTACGCCTACCACCTAAATTCATCTAAGTTTTCTGCCTTCTTAAAAAAGCACTGTATTGAAAAGCTGGGCATAACCTTTATTAGTGATAACGTTACGGGTGTCAATTCAGATAGAAAAAGTGACGATATATTAAGCGTTACTACCGAAAGTTCAGGGAATATTTCAGGGGATTTATTTGTAGACTGTACGGGTTTCTCATCATTAATTATTGATAAACATTACAAAGTTCCCTTTATAGATAAGAATGAAATACTCCCAATAGATAGAGCGATTGCGGTTCAAATCCCTTATGCTGATGAAGATGAAAATATCGCATCGCATACTATAAGTACTGCTCAATCAGCTGGTTGGGTATGGGATATTGGCTTACCCAACAGAAGAGGGATTGGTCACGTTTATTCATCTAAATATAATGATGAAGAGACCGCAACAAAAGAATTAATTGACTACTTAAAAGCAACCGGTACAGCCAATACCGACAACCTAACGTTTAGGCATATTAATATTAGACCAGGACATAGAGAAAAATTTTGGGTTAATAATTGTGTTGCCGTTGGTCTTTCTGCTGGATTTTTAGAGCCACTTGAAGCATCTGCATTGGTATTAATTGAACTTTCTGCCGCGATGATCAGTGAACAAATGCCAAAAAATAGAGAAGCGATGACTATTATCGCTAAGCGTTTCAATAATTTATTTGCCTATCGCTGGGCGCGCATTATCGATTTTTTGAAATTACACTATGTGCTAAGCAAACGCAGAGATACGTCGTTTTGGTGTGATGTTACCTCAGCAGATAATACGCCTGAATCGCTAAAAGAATTACTCGCGTTATGGAAATTTCAGCCTCCTTGGATTTATGACTTTGATCACGCTGAAGAGGTATTCCCTGCAGCTAGTTATCAATATGTGTTGTACGGGATGGGGTTTGAAACAGCTAAACCAGAGGCTTTCTCACAAGAAGAAGTGATGTTTGCTGAGCAACAATTAAATAATAATAAAAAAAATATTACAAAGTTAATTCATAATTTACCCACTAACCGGGAATTAATTAACAAAGTGAAGCAATATGGTTTTCAAAAAGTTTAGGGAAAAATATAGGAACTAAAATGAGTAACATTTCTGTTATAAATAACAAAGAACATCATTTAATTAAAGTGATAGAGCCAAAAAATAGCAGCGCAGTTATCTGTAAAAATAACGTAGTTGTTTATCCTGTGGAGTATCAATATTTAGCTCAGTTTCAGCCAATATTTTTTACTAAAGATACAAGCACAGGACAATTTAAAAGTATCGTTATTTATGGTTTTGAAAAGGATGAAAACTTATATTTGCAGCATAACAGTTTTTGGGAACCTTTATACCTACCGCTTGAGCTAATAAAACAGCCGTTTAGTTATGCAAGTATAAATAATCAAACAAGCTTATGTATTGATTTAGATAATCCTCTGGTTAGTAAAAATGAAGGAAACCGTATTTTTGATAAACAAGGTGAGCAAACAAAGACACTATCTCGCGCTATTTCAATTGTTAACGAGCATAAAAATCAACAAGCGTTGTTAGAGGATTTTGTTAACGTAATAGTGAGTTTAGATTTATTAGAGCCTTGCGTAATAACGGCAGAATATGCTGATAAAACATCCCTTAAAGTTAACGGGTTATATATTATTAACAGAGAGCGATTAGCCTCTTTAACTGATCAGCAATATGCAGAGCTTGACGCTAAGCAGTACAATAAATTATTGAAAACCCTACTTGATTCTGAACAACAATTATCAGTACTGGTCGAAAAAAAAATTAACGCAAATGATAAGTTGGCGGTTAAGTAAAATTAAAATTTGGTATAAAAAGGTGTTTAAAAGCCATTGCCTATTCACAATGGCTTTTACAAATAAGGTCTAGGGTAAAGCGAAATAGGGCAAAACGAAAGTAAACTAGAGCTAAAGTTTCTTAATGTAAGTGGTTTTAGTTTTGTTGTATTGATCAACTATGGTATCAATCGTTTCTTGGCAGTATTCACGCAATCCGCTGAGTAACATATACTTTTTACCACTACCTATAATATTACCTTTTGAAACTAAATCAAAGGCTAAACAAGCATTACCGCGCTTACCATCAATAGTTAGTGTGGAAGTAGATTCAACCAATTTCACATCAGAAAATAAGACATTATTTAGCTCAATTGACATGCTTTCATACATTATCATTGGGCGAGCTGGGTTGATCATGACATTATTTTCTGCCATTAATTTCACTAAAATATGTGGGAAGGTATGGCCTGAAAATTCTACGTATGAGCGGATCAACGCTTCAATAGCTGCTTCACTTTTTGTTGAATTGCCGGATGCTTTTACATGCATATATTCTTTATCGTTGTTGTCGGTAATACTTGCATCACCTTTAATGTCCGATGGAAAATTTAAATGAATACCATCTGTTACCATGCCAGAAAACGTAAAATTCATTTGTTCAAATAACCCTGATTTGGCTAATACCAGCGCAAATAATAAATCGCCGGGCACACAAAATCTTTTTGCATCAATATCGTGTAATGGGTTGAAATCATCTGCAATCTGCTTAGCAAAATCGCTCGCTTGCTGGCGTGTAAAACTTATTTGGTTGTTTGAAGTGCTACAAAAATTATCAAGAAACATAGGCAGAAATTTTCACTTTTAAGTATTTGTTTATATTAGGAGCTGCTGATCTAAAAACCGAAGCATTCTAGCACTTAGCTAAGATAAAATCGAAAAATATAAAATATCACTTTAGTTCACAACGCTTATTAACCAGTAGTTTAAGCGTACAACTGTAACATTAGGTAGATAAATTTTGTCGGTGCCTCTCAACGAGTAGTTCTTTAGCAGGCTTAGTTAGTTGTTTGAGCTGATATTCTCTTTGACATGCTTTTTGTCTATCAGGCTGTATTTCCCAAAAAACAAGTTCAACTGGACGGCGTACACGTGTATATTTTGCGCCTAATTTATTAGAAGTGTTATGTTCGTCAACACGCCTATTTAAATCTATAGTAACGCCAGTATAAAGACTATTATCTGCACATCTTAAAAAGTATACGTACCAGTTAGTAGGCACGATTAATTTTTACGTTGATAATATTTAATAAAAGAATCATGTAAACCTATAATTTTTTTTCAACTAAGAGGTAATAAATTTTTTTGATAGTATACTGCGCTAAAAGTAGAGACAAACACATTTTACTAAATTTTGTTTCTACATCTTTTTTACATAGAGGCTGTTCAGGGCAAGATCATGAGATTTCTTTTATAAGCAAAGTATGATCAAATAGTAGAAACACAACATTTGAGTTTCCTATGCTATCAACCATTGAAGAACACTTTGCCGCAGTTACCGATGAACGCCAACAATATAAAGTAAGATACCCACTGTTAGATATTTTATTGGTCACGCTAGTTGGGGTGATATGTGGCGCTGACGGTTGGGAAGCTATTGAAGAAGTAGGTAAAAATAAATTAAAATTACTAAAGAAGTATGGATATTTTCATTATGGTATTCCTGTTCATGACACGATAGCTCGCATAATTTCGGCGATAGAGCCAAGTCAGTTTCAAGACTGCTTTATCAATTGGATGAAGGAAGCAGAAATCAGTACACAGGGTGAGATAATTGCCGTTGATGGTAAAACGGTTAGAGGTAGTTATGATAAAAAAGGCAAGCTAGGTGCTATTCATATGGTAAGTGCCTTTGCCGCAGATAATGGTGTTGTACTTGGCCAAGTTAAAACGTATGAGAAGTCGAATGAAATTACCGCCATTCCTGATTTGTTGTCCAAGCTAGATATTAAAGGGGCGGTGGTGACTATCGATGCAATGGGATGCCAGAAAGTAATAGCGAAAAAAATCATCCAAAAAGAAGCTGATTATGTTTTAGCCGTTAAAGGCAATCAAGGGCATTTATCTACTGCGATTAGAGATTTTTTTGATATAGCGCACGAAGAAAATTTCAAACAACTCAGCCATCAATTTACAGAAGAAATAGATAAAGGACATGGTCGAGTAGAACACCGTCGTTATTGGCTTAGTGAAGATTTGAGTAGTATTGAAGATTTAACCTCCAAATGGGTAGGGTTAAAAAGTGTCGGCATGGTTGAATCAGAGCGGCACATAGGTGAT
>ENA-ORXU01001987-ORXU01001987.1-marine-metagenome-genome-assembly--contig:-NODE-1987-length-14822-cov-3.563581_pt1 | contig 14822 bp, 6 predicted proteins | sample MGYA00237869_ERZ511484 | MGnify/ENA metagenome assembly ERZ511484
GGCTACGAGCTACAAAATATATTGGCGTGATACCACTTCGCCCACTTGGGATTATAGTCGCTATGTTGGCCACGATACCGAGCACACTTTAAAAGGTGTTGTCATCGATAATTTTTTCTTTGGAGTTTCGGCGGTTGGAAAAAGTGGATTTGAAAGTCCTGTAGTTTTTCCGAATGGAATAATTCGCTAAAGACCTGCAAGGCGATGTGCTGAGCTTGCCGAAGTGTGTTCCCGACAGTAGAGAGGATTCACTTTAGGTCTCTAATCTGAGCTCCTAAGCAGCTAGACCTACAATGAGGTCTACGGAAAAGCGGACAACCCGCCCACACCTGAACGGGCGCGCGCCTAGAAGATCAGAATAAAGTTGAAATTTGAATCTTAAAAATAAAACTGACGTGAAATATATTTCTTTAATCATTACAATGGCTCTTTCAACAGCAATGTTAGGTCAAGAATTCACCGAACAAGATACCCTGCGCGGCAGCATCACCCCAGAACGGGAATGGTGGGACCTGAATTATTATGATCTGTATGTCGATGTTGACATCGAAAAGAAATTCATTTCGGGCAGTAATACCATCCGGTATAAAGTGCTTGAGCCCAACCAAGTGCTTCAAGTCGATTTACAACTACCGTTGAAAATTGAAAAAGTTACCCAAGATGGCAAAGTATTGAAAGTCGAACATAATGGTAATGCCCATTTTGTAAAGCTTGAAAAACCACAGAAAAAAGGTGAGTTCAATGAAGTTATCGTAACATATTCTGGCCATCCGAAGGAAGCGGTCCGTGCTCCGTGGGACGGAGGTTTCTCTTGGAAAAAAGATAACAACGGAAAAGACTTTGTTGCCACTTCGAACCAAGGTCTGGGCGCAAGCGTTTGGTGGCCCAATAAAGACCACATGTACGATGAAGTCGACAGCATGCAAATCAGTGTAAAAGCACCGAAGGGACTAATGAATGTTTCTAACGGTAGGCTTCGAAAGCTAAACGAAGCTACCAATACCTCTTACTGGTTCGTTTCAAATCCCATCAATAATTATGGAGTGAACATCAATATCGGAGATTACGTCCATTTTGGAGAGAAGTACAATGGCGAAAAGGGGGTTTTGGATATGGACTACTATGTTTTAAAGGATAATCTTGAAAAAGCCAAGGTACATTTTAAGGATGCTGTATTAATGATGGAAGCTTTCGAACATTGGTTCGGCCCCTACCCTTTTTATGAAGACAGTTTTAAGCTGGTAGAAGTACCCTATCTTGGAATGGAGCATCAAAGCTCCGTTACCTATGGCAATAAGTATATGAAAGGCTATTTGGGTAAAGATTTATCCAAAACCGGTTGGGGGTTGAAATTCGATTTTCTTATTATTCATGAAGCCGGCCACGAGTGGTTTGCGAACAACATCACCTACAAAGACATGGCCGACATGTGGGTACACGAGGGGTTTACCGCATATTCGGAGAATATATTTTTAGATTATTATTACGGGAAGGAAGCATCTGCCGACTATGTTATCGGTACGCGTACTAATATTAAGAACGATAAACCCATAATCGCCAAATACAACGTAAATGCCACAGGCTCGGGAGATATGTATTACAAAGGGGCAAATATGTTGCATACCATTCGGCAATTGGTCGGCGACGATGAAAAATGGCGCCAAGTTTTACGGGGCCTGAACAAAGAATTTTACCACCGGACCGTAACCACAAAGCAAATCGAGGACTATGTTTCAGAAAAATCGGGAATCGACCTTTCGAAAGTTTTCGACCAATATTTGCGTACGGCAATGATTCCTTTATTTGAATATAAAGTGGACGGTGAATCGTTAAAGTTCAAGTACAGCAATGTTGTCGAAGGGTTTGATATGCCCATCAAAATTACAGTAGATGGCAAAGTGCATGAACTTGAACCAACCACGGAATGGGGTTCCGTTGAATTCAAAGGAGATGTGTCGACGCTCACCGTTGATAGAAATTATTATATCGAAAAGAAAATGGTTCGATAAGTTTTTTTGGTCATCATATTTAAGCAGCAGCGAATATTACGATTGATTATGCAAAACATACCAACTTTTTATAGCCAAATGATTTCGTTCCGTTTAGATATTTATAGATGTCTTCTAAAGATGAAAAATATCTGGGAAATGTTCCCTCTCCTTGGGAGAGGTCTTTTTGCTAAAATTCCAAAAATTTGGTGTGATTTTTTACACAGCCCTATCTTCGTTAAGCATTGGCTTATTATCGCATTGCTTATTACCTCCTGCGCCGAAAAAAAGGCCAAAAAACCAGAAAATACCATTCAGAAACCCAATATCGTTTTGATCATGGCCGATGATATCGGTATTTCCGATATCGGAGCTTACGGTAGTGAAATCAAGACGCCCAACATTGATTTTCTTGCGGATAAAGGCCTTCGTTTCACTACTTTTTACAATATGGCAAAATGTAACCCGACACGTTCATCATTATTGACCGGCTTATATAGCGGCGGAAATGGTGCCGTTCATTTGGCCCAGCTTACCAAAAATGCCGGCTACACCAACATCATGAGTGGCAAAGAGCATTTCGATAACTGGGTACCCGACTATTGTAAGGCCGAAAACGTTTTTGATAAGTCTTTTTATTTTTGGGCCACCACGGAATATTTCCTACCACCGAGCGGAAGTTTCGAACGTCCTTTTTATTTGGATGGAAAACAGATAGCACCCGAGGCTATTGAACACCGCCAAAAACCCATGTACAAAACGGACTTTATAACCGATTATGCGCTCGACTGGCTTGAAGATAGTTTTCAGGAGGATAATCCATTTTTCCTATACCTACCCTACCATTCCGCACACTATCCGCTACAAGCACGACCTGAAGATATTGAGAAGTACAGAGGTAAGTACCTAAAAGGATGGGATGCGTTACGACAAGAGCGTTTTCAAAAGATGCAGCAACTGGCAGTTCTTCCAAAAAATACCGAATTAAGCCCGCCCGAAGGGAACTTGAATACCTCAAGAGGGCCACTGGTGCCGAGCTATACGGATTATTATCCATGGGAAGGACTAACTGATAGCCAAAAAGATTCGTTAGACTTAGAAATGTCGGTATATGCCGCCATGATAGACCGCATGGATCAAAATATCGGGCGTGTACTTGACAAGTTGAAAGAAAGCGGAAAGTTAGAAAATACGCTCGTACTTTTTTTAATCGATAACGGTTCTTGCCCATTTTATACGAACAAAATAGAAGATGTGCAGCCCGGCCCTGCAAATTCATACTGGAGCTTACGAAGTACTTGGGCCAATTTGGGCAATACTCCTTATCGCCAATTCAAGCAATGTGGTCACGAAGGCGGAAGCCACACACCTTTCATTGCATATTGGCCGGGTAAAATCGCCCCGAATAGCTTTACGCACCAACCAGGTCATGTCGTAGATATCGCACCTACTTTTCTTGATATTATTGGTACATCGTACCCAGATTCTATAAACGGTTATGCGAGTTTGCCCCTTCATGGAAAATCATTGCTTCCGGTTTTTAAGGGCGAACGGCGCATAGAGCCTGATTATTTTGTCTCTGGACTTGACAAGTTTCGAATGTTCAGAAGTGGCGATTATAAAATCGTTCGGCTTAATGGTAGTGATTGGGAACTCTACAATATTAAAGAAGATCCTACCGAACTGCATAATTTGGCGGCCAATTCTCCGGAGAGGCTAGATGAAATGACGAAGCGTTACGCCAGAATCGAACCAGGTCTTCAGCAAATCGGGCCAACTTCTTCAAATAAATGATAACAGAGCGTTGAAAACCGTATAATCAATTCATAGACGACGATTTTCTTCGTCTTTCCTCGCTCTAATTGCAGTTTCGATTATCCGGTGATATTCTTCCCAAAAAGGTTACAAAGAACTACCCATCGTTTATCGTGTTCGATCAACTCGAGCGTAACAAGCAGCACTTGCATATTTTAATGGATGCAGGATAAGATTTCTTCTTCTTTTTAAAACTATCCAGAAAGGCCTTTCTGAAAGATATTACTTTGTTCCGAAGCTAGAACCTCCGTGATAACGGTCTAAAATGAAAAATCAGAGGATGTAAACAGCTACTGATGGCTATAAATTAAAACTAAAATCAGTTTCCAAATCTTATCATATTCGTAGGAAATTAAGGTCGCTATTTAGAAAAATTGTGTATTTCATCGAAAAAATTGAAAAAAAATCAGTTTTGGCAGCTGTTGAACGTCCAATTTTGACAGTTGACCCGTAAATTCTTAACAAAAACAAAAAAGAATAATATTGATTTGAAATCTACCCCCATCCATGAAAAACTATAAAAAGTACCTATGTCTAGCCCTATTTATTGGAGCTATGAACCTCGTATTTTCTCAAACTACAATAAACGGCGAGCTGAAAAAATGGCATACCGTAACCTTGGTCTTCGATGGCCCCACAACAGATGAAAATGCATCGAACAATCCGTTTCTCAACTACAGACTAAATGTGACTTTTACGGCACCCAATGGTACTACCTTTTTGGTGCCCGGTTTTTTTGCCGCCGACGGCAATGCCTCCGAAACAAGTGCCGCTTCTGGCAATAAGTGGGCCGTACGGTTCACGCCGAATCAAACAGGAAGCTGGTCGTACAAGGCATCCTTTCGAACCGGTCAGAACGTTGCGATAAGTTCAAATGCCAGTGCAGGTAGCACAACTTCTTTCGATGGTACCTCGGGAAATTTCAACATTGGGACCAACAACAAATCATTACCCGATAATAGGGCAAAAGGCCGTTTGAACTATGTCGGGGAACGATACCTAAAATTCAAGGAGACCGGCACGTACTTTCTTAAAGCGGGTGCCGATTCTCCCGAAAACCTTTTGGCCTACAACGATTTTGACAACACTGTAGCTTCAAAATCTTGGTCACCTCATTCAGGCGACTGGAACTCTGGAGACGCTACATGGAAAAACGGTAAAGGCAAAGAACTTATCGGAGCGGTAAACTACCTTGCCGAACAGGGCATGAACGCTTTTTCTTTTCTTACGATGAACATTAAAGGAGACGGTAAAGACGTTTGGCCTTATACCGCGACTTCGAACAACAGCCTTGATGGCGATTCGGGCAACGACGCCCAAAACCGTTTAAGGTTCGACGTTTCAAAATTGGAACAATGGGAAGTGCTTTTCAGCCATGCGGACAAAAAAGGAATGTACCTGCATTTTAAGACGCAGGAAACAGAAAACGACCAGTTGCTCGATGGAGGTAGCCTAGGAACACAACGTAAATTGTACTACCGTGAACTCATCGCACGCTTCGGCCACCATTTGGCGATCAACTGGAATATCGGCGAAGAAAATACCCAGACTACACAGCAACAGAAAGACTGTATCAATTATTTTAAAGATAACGACCCTTATGACAATCATATCGTTCTGCATACCTTTCCGGGTCAGCAGTCCGCTATTTACCCCAATCTTATTGGTAGTAAATCGAACCTTACCGGCCCTTCGGTACAGACAGACGTTAGTAAAGTTCATAACGATATAAAAAAATGGGTCTTGGATAGTAAAAATGCGGGTAAAGCATGGGTGGTCGCGAACGATGAGCAGGGCAATGCCCAAAGAGGTGTGACCACAGATGCATCGTATTCCGGAAATAAAGGCAACCAAGGAGACAATCGCGAAGATGTACGGCAAGATGTACTTTGGGGTACGTTTATGGCAGGTGGCGCAGGGGTCGAATACTATTTCGGATATAGTACCGGGGAGACTGACCTCACCGCCCAAGATTTTAGAAGTAGAAGAACCAAATGGGCAGATGCCAGGATAGCTTTAGACTTTTTTAAGACGAACTTACCCTATTGGAAAATGGAAACCAACGACGGGCTGACTTCGAACAATAGCGATTATTGTCTTGCGGAAGTTGGCGAAACCTACGCCATCTACCTTCCAAATGGAGGAAGTACCAGTTTGAACTTATCATCCGTTAGCGGAAGTTTTTCCGTAAAGTGGTTCAATCCGAGATCGGGCGGAAATTTGTTGGACGGAAATGTCACCACAATTTCGGGAGGCGGTAACAGGAGTATAGGAAACCCTCCGAACAATGCAAACAACGATTGGGCGGTAGTAGTCAAAAAAACGGATGATGACGATAATGACGATGGTGACGACACAGCCTGTGAATCAGGTTTTGTCGAGACGAACGGCCTTGTAGTAATCGAGACCGAAAATCTTGACTTTCCCTCAGGTTGGTCCAGAAAAACCGAGGCCGATGGGTATACCGGAAATGGGTATCTCGAATGGTTGGGCGGCGATAATTTTGGGAGTCCCGGTAACGGAAAAATTACGACCACGATAAAGATCAGTACCACGGGCACCTATTTGTTCGAGTGGAGAAACAAAGTTGGGGAAGGCACAAACACTACGGAAAGTAATGATAGTTGGCTACGGTTTCCCGATGCCGATGATTTTTATGGGGAAAAGAGTAATGGTAGTCGGGTGTATCCCAAGGGAAGCGGAAAATCTCCGTCCCCGAACGGAGCAGGTTCCGACGGATGGTTCAAGGTCTACACGGGCGGTACCACGAACTGGAACTTCAGTAGTAATACAAGTGATAATGATGCCCATAAAATTTATGTGAAATTCGACTCCCCCGGAACATATACTTTAGAAATTTCAGGCCGGTCGAACCACCATCTTATAGATCGGATGGTACTTAGCAGAAATGTACAAAACGCAAGAAGTCTTTCGCTATCCGAAACACCTTGTGACGATGACACCACTAATGTTGCGGTAACAGGCGTAAGCTCAAATCCGGGCACCAGCACACTGAATATTGGGGAAACGATTACGATAAGTACGACGATTGCACCCACAAATGCCGATAACAAGAATTTAACTTGGTCTTCCAGTAATACCGGGGTCGCCTCGGTGAACGCAAATGGTAAGGTAACTGCATTGAAAGAAGGAAGCGCCACTATAACCGCTACCACTGTGGAGGGTGGATTCAAAGCCACTACGGTAGTCACCGTCGAGCAAACGGTCAATACCGTTCCCGTAACGAGCGTAGGTACCGATTCCAACATCCGGACGGTAGAATTCGCGCCATTTACCATAAAGGCCATAGTCCGGCCTTCAAATGCCACCAACAAATCGGTAATCTGGGAATCGAGCGATACTTCGGTCGCCACCGTTGACCAATCAGGTCTGGTAACCCCCCTCAAAGCGGGCAAGGTCTCCATTATCGTAACCACTGTCGACGGCGGGTTCGTGTCCGATGCGGACATTACCATTAAAGAAGGTAACGATCCCGTTCCCAGCGAAGTATCGGTGACAGGTGTAAGCCTGAATCCCACCGGTACGACCCTAAACGTTGGGGAAACGTTCGCTCCGAGCACAACGGTAAGTCCATCGAATGCGGATAACAAAAACGTTACTTGGTCATCAAGTAACACTCAGATCGCCACGGTAAGTACCGAAGGTGTAGTTTCAGCGCTTAAAGCAGGTACCGCTAACATTACGGTCACTACGGTGGACGGCGGATTCGAAGCCACTACGGTAGTCACCGTCGAGCAAACGGTCGATACCGTTCCCGTAACTAGCGTAGGTACCGATTCCAATATTCGGACGGTAGAATTCGGACCCTTTACGATAAAGGCCCTAGTCCGGCCTTCAAATGCCACCAACAGATCGGTTATCTGGGAGTCGAGCGATACCTCGGTCGCCACCGTTGACCAATCAGGCGTGGTAACCCCGCTCAAAGCGGGCGAGGTCTCCATTATCGTAACCACTGTCGACGGCGGGTTCGTATCGGATGCGGACATAACCATTAAAGAAGGTGAAAATAATACAGTCGAGGTACCAGTAACCGGAGTTTACACAGATTCCAATATCAGGACCGTAGACTTTGGTGAACCCTTCACTATCAAGGCCATAGTTAGTCCTGCCAATGCTACAAACAAAATCGTTATCTGGGAGTCCAGCGATACTTCGGTTGCCACCGTCGATCAGGCCGGTGTCGTAACTCCCCTAAAAGCTGGCGAGGTCTCCATTATAGTTACCACTGTCGACGGAGGCTATGTTTCCGATGCGGATATTACGATTGTAACATCAACTAACGATGTATCTAAAACTTCGGACATTGAAGCGAAAAAATTGAGTGCCTATCCCAATCCTGCAACATCCGGTTTAATCGTTACCTTAGACGGAATCGAAAAGGGAGATTATGATGTACTTGTCCTTACTTTGGCAGGAGCTGTGCAGTCATCGAAGAAAGCCACAATCGATGAAACCTATGCTTTACAATTGACTAATCTTACTCCTGGAATTTATGTCATAGCCGTGCAAAATTCAGGAAAACAGTACCTAAAGAGGATTATAATTCGCTGATAGGCATATGATTCCTTTGAAATAATAATGAATAAAAAAGAGCCGATATAAAATCGGCTCTTTTTTATTTATGGTACTATTGGAACAAAGTTTATCCTTTAATCGAACCGAACGTTCACAAGGGCCAAAGGAGCGGTTCCTCGCTCTTCACCTGCTTTTGGCTTGTACAAAATAAATCTCATCCGCCTATACGTCCATTTGCTTTTGCAATTTGATAGGTATCATCCCGCCCTGCTGACCGGCAACCGGAGCAGGCATACTAACCTTTCCAAGAAGTTCTCCATCCGGATTGTCTAAAAGCACCTCAAAAGCGATTCGGGATTACAATCCTGCTATAATATTGCTTATGTTAAATCCTTAAAATCAAATTTTCCAATTATGAACTGGCCTTCAAGAACTATAATAGTGACAGTGAGGACTTTCAAGAAAACAACTTTTGTTTTACTTAGCCTGCAAAACCACAGAACTCGCCCCAGTTAATGGAATGGTACCTTCCGCTCCATTATCCGTATAACTTGCGGTAATTACCATTACGTTGGCGTCCTTAACAGGTTTTGGTTTTATAATTCCGGAGGGCGGTAACGATTTTACTTTTTTCAAGCCATCGGCTAAAGACATGATATACTCGGCAATCTGTCGTGTCTCATCTTTAGTGATATTCGGGTGGGCAGGCATGCTGACTTCCCCCCAAACTCCGCCACCACCGGCGATTATTTTCTTTTGTAGATATGACATCGCATCAGTATCCTTTTGATACTTTTTAGCGACATCTTTATAATTTGGACCAATGGAAGCCTCGCCCTCTTTATGGCAAGTCTTACAATCCATACCCTGGGTCAACGCCTTACCGGTAACTGCTGCGGATACCTGTTGGTGGCCAAGTGACATATTCTGCTCATCAAAACTTTCGAGATAATCTACGGAAACAAAAATATTCGAAAGGTCTAAATCAGTTCCTTCAGCATCCGTTACCGTGACCGCATATTGCAGAGGTACGCCTTCGCTGAACGTAGTGCTATTATCCGCTAATTTGATGGACACTTCAGGTCTGGAATTTCCGGCTACAATGGATACCTTTTCACTTTGAGCGGATTCCCCCTTATCATCTTTTACTTCCACGGAGATTTTGTAGTCCCCGGCCGTATCGTAGCTATAGGCAATATTGGGGGCTGTGGTTTCCTTCGTTTCCCCATTTCCTAAATCCCATACATAAGTGACTGTATCGTTTTCACGGTCATTTGCTTCCACTTTTGCAGCTATATTTAAAGGTAGTTTTCCCGATGTCTTATCAACGATAAGATTATCGATCAACGGAGGTCGATTTCCACCGTTGTACGCAATGTAGCTGAGTGCGGCATCATCGTTTTTGGAAAACCAGCCATTGCCATATTCCAAAAGATAGACCCTTCCATTTGGTCCTAGCTCCATATCGATTAGACTATTGACTTTGATATCGGAAGCAAAAGGTTCCATTTTATTCAAGGTACCATCATCAAAAAGGGTTACGGCTTTCATCCACCCGCGAATCCAATCGTATATAATAACTTTTCCATCGAAATAATCGGGAAGTCCACCACCATTAGGATACTTATCGGAATAATAGGTAGGCCCTGCCATGGCATTTCTACCGCCCGAACCTACTTGCGGAAAAGCTTTGGTATCGGCATATGGATAATATACCATAGCCGGTTGGGCAGGCGGCAGTTCACGAAGTCCTGTATTATTTCTTGAATCGTTGATGGGTTTTGCCGGATCGAAAGTTGATCCGCTCTCCCCGGTTTCAAAATCAAAATCTACATAAGGCTGATTGTCCCCTACGAATAAAGGCCAGCCGAAATTACCGGCTTCTCGTGCCTGCCCCACTTCATCGTACCCTCTAGTGCCACGGGTCTCAAATTTATCTTCACGTGCATCGGGGCCGACATCGCCCCAATATACATAGCCCTTTTTGGGGTCTACAGAAATACGATACGGATTGCGATGCCCCATCGTATAGATTTCAGGTCTGGTCTTTTCAGTGCCTTCGGCGAAAAGATTTCCTTCCGGAATGTCATAACTTCCATCTTCGTTTACTTTTATACGGATAATCTTCCCCCTCAAATCATTGGTATTCCCCGAAGATCGTCGCGCGTCATACTGCTCTTTGCCGGGCAAGTCGTTTATGGGACCATAACCGTTGAGTACGTATTTAGCCGTTTTGTCATTGAAAGGTGTTGAATTGTCACCGGTCGAAAGGTATAGCAACTTATCCGGTCCAAAAGCGATGGAACCGCCTGTGTGGCAACAAATTTCGCGTTGACTGTCCACGTCTAAAATCACCTGTTCCGAAGCGGTATCAAAAACTCCGTTTTCGAATTTGAAACGTGATAACCGATTTACGGACTTTTCTCCAGTTGGACTAAAATAGACATATACCCAATGATTAGTACCGTAATCTGGGTCTCTTTGAAGACCCAGCAGCCCTTCTTCCGCATTTACGCCCTCGGTATGCAAGGTCTTATAGTATACATCCAACAAAGCGACCTGCTTTACTTCTTCGGTCTCTGCATTGTAGTGCATTATCTCGCCTCGCCGTTGTGCTATAAGCACATCGTTATCGGGCAGTACGGTCATTTCTGTAGGCTCAAAAAACTCGCCCATGGTAAGCTGAACTTTAGAAAAACGATCGATATCGGGTGGAATCTGTGTCGTCGCCTTACTGTAATCCAAATTTTGGTTTTCACCGATTGCATATTGAATACCGCCCAAGACATGCTTTAAGAACAATTCTTCGGAATAACTTTCATCGGTATGCCCCGCGCCAGTATAGAAAGCCCGCCCACCATCAAATTCGTGGTACCATGCAAATGGATGATAATCGCCGTTGGTACCGCCTTCATAGGTAGACTCGTTAACGGTCATGATGACGTTTACATCAGGATTTATATTCTTGTAATTATAGATTTCGTCGTTTCGCTGCCATACGGGTTCGGTAAAATGTTCGGTAGCTATAAAATTTTCGTCCTTTACAATAAATTTAGCTTCCGGTGTACCCTTAGGATGACTTTCAAATTGTGCGCCTACCAGTTTGTTGTACCATCCCCAATCATATTCGGTATCCGCGGCGGCATGGATACCGACAAACCCGCCACCTGACTGAATGTAGCGTTCGAAAGCCGCTTCTTGCTTGGCGTCTAACACATTCAAAGTTGTATTCAGAAATACAACTGCAGAATACTGTTTTAGATTTTCTTCGTTAAAAAGTTCACCGTTTTTAGTCGTATCAACGGCAAAACCGTTCTCAGCTCCCATTTTTTGAAGTGCCGCCAAACCAGCTGGAATTGATTTATGTTTCCATCCCATAGTTTTCGAAAAGACCAAAACCTTAGGTTCGCCGTCTCTTTTATTACCACAGCTTGAAACTAAAAGACCGAATAATATTACGAGGATTAAGCCACACTTTTTCATAGGGAGAATTTATTTTTTAGCGTAAAACAAGCCTTAAAAGTAATCATTAGCTTTTAATTTTCCGAAAATCATTTGTTGAAGGATTCGTATTTTTAAACATAAAACGGGAAGTTATTTAACGGAATGAAGAATATTAAAGAACACTATTTTAAAAATGACAACGAATGGCGTGAATGGCTTCATGAAAATCATACACAAGGGGAAGGCATTTATCTGATTTTTTATAAACTCGAACATAAGAATGACAGTATGCGCTGGGAAGAGGCGGTTCGCGTTGCGCTGTGCTACGGATGGATCGACAGCACGGTCAAGAGTCTTGGCAACGGTAAAAGGAGACAGTATTTCTGCCCTCGGAAACCCAAAAGTGTATGGAGCAAAATCAACAAAAATTATATCAAAGAATTAACAGCAAACGGGCTAATGCACGAAAGCGGACTAACATCCGTTAAAATTGCCAAGAAAAACAGTTCGTGGTCGGCATTGGACGATGTCGAAAATGGTATTGTTGCTGAAGACCTGCAAAAAGCCTTTGACAAAAATCCCACAGCTTTTGCAAATTATCAGGGATTCACAAGAGGCCAGCGCAAGAGTTACCTGTATTGGTTAAATCAGGCCAAAAGGGAAGATACCCGCCAAAAACGAATAGCCGAAATCGTAAGATTATGCAAAGTCGGTGTCAAATCAAGAGGTGGGCGATAGTAAAATCTAGTTTATCAAATCGTCAATTTAGCCTTATCTTTGGTTTTAGCAAACAGCGCATGGGCCAGCGTGTTTTCGTTCCCGTTTTTCTCTTTGCTATTGCTATGTAAATGTCAAAATTACCCAAGGAAAATCAGTTCTTCGATTTATCCGATTATGGAAGGCCTGTTGCTAGAATAATAGCCAAATCCTTAAAAAATACTTCTTTTACCCCTGTTCATGTTACGTTGGCATTTGTTGTATCGGGGCTCATTGCCATAGTTTGCATACTGAACCACTTCTATTGGGCTACTGCTTTTTTCTTGGTATTGAAATCTATATTGGATGCTGCGGACGGTGAACTTGCTAGAATAAAGAAAACACCTTCTTACACAGGCAGGTATTTAGATTCGGTCTCGGACATCATTTTGAATGCCCTGATTTTACTTGCAATTTGGTACGTTACCAATGGCTCTTTGTTTCAAACTTTTTTGGCTTTTTTCGGGCTACAGCTACAAGGTACCCTATACAACTACTATTACGTAATTCTTAGGAACAAACATGACGGCGATACCACCAGTCGTGTCTTTGAAGATACGGTACCCATTGCCATGGAAGGGGAAAAGCAACACAATGTGGATGTACTTTTTAGTTTATACCGTTTCTTATACGGGCTCTTTGATAAAATTATCTACCATATGGATCGCGGGGCAATAGCAAGTAAAAACCTTCCCAACTGGTTTATGACAGCAGTCTCTACCTTTGGTCTCGGCTTTCAACTTCTGATTATCGGGCTGATGTTGTCCTTAGGTTTTAGAGCGTATATTATTGCATTTTTTATCGGGTATTCTATTCTGATACTGGTTTTTATCGCTTTACGAAGAATTATCAATCGGTAATTCTTTTTATCTTCCAGCTGTCTAAACTAGAATTGGTAATTCCAAACTAATCCAAATATTATGAAAAAGGCAACCTTACTCTTATTGGCAATACTAGTATCAGCGTGTATTCAGGCCCAAGAAAAGGTCAGCTCGACAGCAACTTTAATTTTGAATGCAAATATCGTTGATGTACGTTCGGGCACGATTCTGGAAAATCGACAGATAGTGATCGATTCTGGAAAAATCAAAAAGATTTCGGAAACATTAGAAAATAACAATGATTACGTGAACAAAATCGACGCGCGGAGCAAATATTTGATGCCCGGCCTGGCCGAAATGCATGCACATATTCCCCAACCGCCTACCAGCGAAGAGCGAACGGCAGATGTTCTTTTTCTCTACCTCTCCAACGGAGTTACTACCATTCGAGGCATGTTGGGCCATCCCTACCATTTAGAGCTACGGGAAAAGGCTAAAAATGGTAAGATATTGAGTCCGCGTATTTTTACCTCCAGTCCATCTTTTAATGGAAATACCATTCCTACCAAAGAAGTCGCGGCCGAAAAAGTTACGGAATACAAAAATGCTGGATACGATTTTTTAAAGATTCATCCGGGGGTGTCACTTGAGGCCTTTGACCAAATGGTAAAAACTGCCAACGAAATCGCTATTCCCTTTGCTGGGCATGTTCCTGTTGATGTAGGTATCCATCATGCTTTAAAAAACGGATATGCCTCCATTGATCATGTAGATGGGTTTTTAGAGGGATTGGTTCCCGAATCGGCCAATGTGAAACCCATTGAAAATGGATTCTTCGGATACAATTTCACCAACTTGGCCGACACAACGAAAATTGATGAATTAGTTGCAATCGCCAAGGAAAACAGCGTGTGGATCGTACCGACCCAAAGCCTTTTCACCAAATGGTTCGCGCCGACCGATGCAGATGAAATGTTGGCCTTGCCCGAAATGCACTATATGCCCAAAGAAACTTTGGACGATTGGAAACGGCGCAAAGAGGAATCGACCGGTACAGCTAGTGGGTTTGACGAGGCCCAATGGAAAAAGTTCGATGCCATTCGCAAACAGTTGATAAAAAAATTACAAGAGGAGGGGCATGGAATGCTGTTAGGTTCTGATGCGCCACAATTGTTCAATGTACCGGGATTTTCAATCCATAAAGAAATGCAGGACATGGCTGATGCTGGAATGTCGAACTTGGAAATCATCAGGTCTGCTACGATAAATCCGGCCAAATATTTTGATATGCAAGATACTTTCGGTGAAATAAAGGAAGGTATGGAAGCCGATTTGATTTTAGTCAATGCAAATCCAATTGAAGATTTAGATGCGCTACAACAACTTTCCGGCGTAATGCGGAAAGGAAAATGGATATCGAAAGATGAAATCGATGCTAAATTGGCCGAGATCGCTAAAAACG
>ENA-ORXU01001992-ORXU01001992.1-marine-metagenome-genome-assembly--contig:-NODE-1992-length-14791-cov-5.341444_pt1 | contig 14791 bp, 17 predicted proteins | sample MGYA00237869_ERZ511484 | MGnify/ENA metagenome assembly ERZ511484
CCGCGGCCGCCGCCGCTGCCACCGCCTCCACTGCCGCCGCCGCCCCCGGTCCGCTGGCCCCGGTCCCCGCTTCCGCCCCCTGCTCCAGCCGTCTTCGCCGCCGCCGCCGCCTTCGTGATTGCCGCGGCCGTGGCGTGGCCGCCGCTGGCCGCGGCTCCTTCCCGTGGCGAGCCTATGCCGCGACTGCCGCGCCCGTACCTCCACTGCTGTGGGTGACTCCATGGCGACGCCCAACCACGATGGGCAGCGTAGGAGTGGTTTGCGCTGTTTCTTCATCGAGGACGCTCCCGACTACTTTGAACGCGCGGAGGATGCCTACGAGCCGATGGGCGGGTCGCTCTCGGGCATTTTTGAGACGGCGCGGGACGCGTGGGTGACTGCGGTGGAGGGGGGGGAGATGACAAGGCAAGATTGGGACGGCGCCTCGGATGCGGCGGAGAACGATGCGCACGGCTACGACACGGCCGACATGCAGGAGGCGATGAACGGCGACACAAGCACAAGATCCAGAACCCGCCCGGCAGCCCACCTATCGGCCGTGCCGGATCGCGTCCGCGCCTTCGCCGGCGGAGGGTTAATCTCTCCAAGTACTCCAGCGACAGCACCAGTGCGGACAACCACCCGCGCCGGCAGCCAGCTGTGAGCGCGACGCCGCTGACCGTCGAGGAGCTGCACGCCGACTTTGCGGCCGAGCTTCGCGTTGCGTTCATGATCACGACGCGCATGGCCAACGTCAACGATCGACCAAGCGTCGAACCCCAGTGCGTAAGCGGCGCTCGTGTGCTCGTCTTCGTGGAGCTTTTTGACCCTGTGTGCGTGTGGTCTGCGTCGGTGCGTGGCTTACTGGTCACGTACTGCTCGTGTGGCGGTGTCCTAGGCAGTGGGCGGCGATCCTTTACTGGTGAAAAGATCGAGCACGTCAACGTGCAGGTGGCGCGAAGAAAGTCGTCAACCTGTCGTCACGCCAGTGCGCTGCAGATGGCCTACAGCGGGATAGCGGCGGAGCACGAGATAGAGAGCCTCGATGAGCTGATCGAGGCCTTCCCAGCCCTGGCGGGCGACGGAGAGGACCTGCAGGCAGACGTCCACGCGGACACTGCGGTGCACTTGGCCCTCCTTGCGGGGAAGAAGGCCAATGTCCCCATCCTCGCCGTGTCTTACGAAGGCATCTGGAGCCCCGCAATCGTGAGGCGCCAAGGCAACAAGCACAAGCTGGTCACCTGCTTCCTTCTCTCGTGCGCGATCCAACCTTGGGGCTGCATCCACGCACAAGCGGTGAACGAGTACAACCGATTGGGGGCGGCGGCATCGTCGGCCGCCGCCGCCGAGTTGCAAGAAGCGCTCGAGTTTGGTCCGTCCGACTACCTCGACGACGGCGACAAGGAGCAAAACGACGAGGGCGACGACCAGGCGGGGGGCGAGCCGGGCGGTCCCGCTCGACCTGTCGAGGTACCCCGCCGACGCCGCTGCCGCTTCCAGTGCGCCGCTCGCGGAACATGTTTCCCTGCCCTGGCGAGGTGCAGCGCTGCAATCAGAACTCCGACTTCATCGACTCCTGCGTTCAGGCGGGCGAGCCCAAGACGATGCACGACACCCACGCCGAGCCCATTTGCCTGCGGTGCAACATGGTGCGCGACGAGTCGACGAGGGTGGAGCCAGAGGAGACAATGCTGTACACAATTCGTGGTCGGGCCAAGATTCACATCGGCACGTGGTACTGCTGCACGTGTAAGCTCTCGGTGGAGTATGACGGGGCGCTCAATGGGCTCTTCGTGGCAACACGCGACATCGTGTATGCGCGCTCCTTCCTCGACGCAATGTTGGAGCTGTGTGTCATCGCCCGCAGCACGATGGCGGCTGCGAGCGAGTACTTGGCGAGCTTTCTGCGCAACACCGCTACGTACGGAAAGTGTGAGCCCGTCCATGCAAGACAGCTGCTCTCCAACGCGTGCGGGGAGTTCTCGCACACGCTCATCATCCCTGACGCCGCCTTCCGGTGCCACTACTGCGGTGCCGAGGAGCGAACGGGAGGGCGCTTTCGTTGTGTGATCTGCGATGGGAAAGTCCTTTCAGTTCTGCAACAGCACGTGGTGAGCATGCTGCGGCCAGGAATGATTTCCCCGCGGGTGGACTTCTCCCTGATCTTTGCATGTGCGCTTCGCAGCGCAAAGATGCTGCGGCTTGTGCGCAACCACGTGCGCGCACCAATCACGGACGACACGGCGCTCACGATGGCAAGGGCGTCGGCCTGGAGCGTCTTTGCAGCCGCGCGGCTGGCTGTTCCCCCCACAGGGGGGCGTGACGTCATCGCGGCCCGCACGCCGACCGAGAAGACAGCGGCGCTGCTGTGGTCGCCTTCCATCCTGTTCAGCAGTTTTTATGAGGTGGTTGGCAGCGGGGAGTGGGAGCAGGCGCCGGTGGTACCGAAAGAGCCGGCGGGGGGCGCAGATGATGACTTGTTCGCCGCAGATGAGCACGCCAGTGACGGTGATGACCTTTCTGGCGATGCCACGAGCTCCGCAGAGTCCAGGTTGACCTCGTGGCAGCTAGCGGCTCGCCGGACGGGAGGACTGCAGCGGTGAACGGCCCCGCTGCGCAGATGACGGACGACATTGAACGCCTGTCGCTCGCGAGATCTACCGACGCCGAGGAGGCTGCCGATGCTGAGGAGGCCGCCGACCTCGAGGCTTCCATCGACGACGCGGAGTCCACCGACCCCGAGGCGTCCACTGACGACAAGGAGGCCACCGACGCCAAGGAGTCCACCGACGCCAAGGAGTCCACCGACGCCAAGGCGTCCACCGACGATGAGGAGGCTACCGATTATGAGGAGCCTGCAGAGGCCGAGAATCAACCCCTGCTTCCAAACCTTTTGAAGGTTCCGGTCGCTCCGGCCGACTCGTCCGCAGCAACGACGTCGACAAGGCGGAGCACGCGGAGGGGACGAAGCGTGTCGTTTTTCCGGCACTCCACAACTGGCGAGCCCGTCAAGGAGGAGATTGAGGCGTCGCCGGCCTCCGCATCGCCGTCTGCGGATGACGCCTCTCCTGCTCGTACGAGGAAGCGGGCCCCGTCGCACCGACGCGAGGCAGCCGTCGAAGCACGTGCGCCCTCCGTCGCGGCAGACGCGTCTGCCGTTATGGTCGACACGCCGCCTGCTTTCCAGCGACCGCGCCGCTCCAGTGCGAGTTTGGTGCGGCGCGCCAACGATGAGGCCGTCGCAGTGGTCGAGGAGCCACAGTCGGCGGTCGCGGCGCTGCCCGATAATGCCTCATGTCAGCTGCTCGGGCCGAGCGGCAAGATGGTTGCCATGGCAAGGCTCGTCAAGAGCGCCACCCGCTTCCACGGCGTACCAGTGGATCCTGATTGTGTCGTTGTTTGCGTGAGTACCGTGAAGGACATGCTTCTTCGATATCCTTTGCAGAGTCGCTATCGTTTGCCCGGTCACCGACGCAAAGTGTGGCACATGGGGGACCTTGCTGGTGTGGAAGTTGTTTGGTCCCTTTTCTCTTTGAAGGCTAGCTTGTAGAAGTGTCGCGCACAAACATGGTTCCTCTTCTTTGGATAAAGTAGCGCGGATACACACGATTTGTGTTTTCGTTCATGCGGGATCGTCAATGCCTGAGGCGCTTGCACGTGGAGCTTCTTTTCTTCTTGCTCTTTGACTTTGCCGTTCTGGACAGGCGCTCGACCCCGCTTCAAATCTGCGAAGATTTCTTCTCATCACAGACGAGACGCCCAGATTTGGTCGTACTGTGAACTAGCAAAGTTTTAGAAGGCTTGGAATGGCTGCAACATACACAAGTACCGGATTCTCATTTGAAGTTGTGCGTAGACAAAGTGCAGGACTATATTGATATTTTAAGTTGCCGAAGTGCTCGCGCGATCTCGTATCTGTCACAGCTCTTGGCAGGCGGGCACAGCGCCCCCCCATCCAGAAGCAGCTGGGCATGGTGGCGGACAGGCGCTAGATTCTGTCGCGAAGCAGAGCCTGCCTATTTTGTTTGATGCGTGTGGCAGAGGGCCCCGGTCTCCTCCCGCGTCCGTCATCGCTGATGACGCCACCGGACGCTCCCCGCCTCTCTGGCGCCACAATTGGGCCTGACGGACACCCCAGTCACTGTCGCGCCGCCGCCACAGGGGTGGCAGCACCCGCCGCCGCAGCTGACGCCATGCCCGTGTCATTTGAGGGTCTACCCGCGCGTCTGTGAGAGGCTTCGTTGCAGGGGGCGCCCTCTTTCGCGTCGGATCCGGGGGCGGCCACGAGCGCGGCGACGGCGGAGGCGGCCGCGAGGGCATCGACGGAGGGTGCGGCAGCAAGGGCGTCGACGGCGGGGGCAGCCAAGAGCGCGTCGACGGCGCGGGCTGCCGCAAGCGCGTCGACGGCTAGGCCGGCCTTCAGCCCGTCGACGGCGGGGGAGACCACCAGTTCGTCGGCTGAGATGGGATCCGCGGATACCTTTGTGGCTGGGGGGATCGAAGGTTCGACGGAGCTGAGCACCGGTAGCGTTGACTACAATGAGCGGTACGACGCTATTTGCAACGCGTCGCAGGACTTCGGCGATGTGTGTTCGCGTCCCCCAGTGCCGGCTTGGCGGCGGTATTACCGATGGGCGGAGCAGGGCGAGTGGTTAGCGGCGGTTGTGGGTTCGACGGAGGACTGGGCGACGCCCGCGTCGCCCGTGACGACTGTTAGCGGCCAGGCGACTGTGACGACGGGCGGGATGAGCGTGTCCGCTATCGCGGTGCGTGAGTCCTGATCACGGCAGAGGGTGACTGGGATGACGCCGCCGGTGTGGTCGTTCGACGGTGGGTCGGTACGCGGGCGGGCGCGGCGCCTTGGGTGTGGGAGGAGGCGTCGCTGAGGGCAGTTGCGGTCGCCACGCTCGTGTGTGACTGTGTGATTTATTTCCGGGGGTACGGGGGGGGGTAAAACGGTGGTCGGGAGGCGACGTGCTGCTTAATCGCCCCGTAGGTCTCTCACTGCAGTGACTGGACGCGGGGCGCCGCTGATGCCAACAGTATACTCTTCGTTGCGACAACAAGCTTCTGGGCCTGGCAGACGTCAGAAATCGGATGCGCCCAGCGCACTTTCTCTGGAGCTTCGTCGACCTTGTCGCAAAGGGGACAGCAGGGTGCTTCGTAAAGTTTTTTTACAATGAAGATAGAGCGCCTTGGTCCGCTCAAGAAAAGAACAATGCCCTCACCACGCGTCTGGAAGAATGTACTTTGATAAAAGCACCAGCAGCGTCTCTGTCCCAGGTGACCACCAGCCCCACTATTCCCGCCTCTACCGCACTCGGCCGCGCGGCTCCCGCCACCCGAGGCGAAGCCGCCACTACTCGCCGACCCATTGCGGCCGCCCCGTCCGCCCCGCTCTTGTCGCGGACGCCGCCGTCCGCCGTGCGCTTGTGTTCGCCGCCGCCGCCCACCCCGCGCTTGCCCGAGCGGCTGTCGCCACCCGAGGCCGAGCCGGCACAACGCGCCGACCCACCGCGGCCGCCGTCGCCCATTTCACGGTGCCCCCCCTCCTCGACATGGCTGGTACTCGGGGGCCAACGACCCTTTTTGAGAGTACATATCCGTTCGATTGCCTGCTGGCGGCTCGCCGCAGAATGGAAGACCCACAGAGGTCCGTCGAAAACAATGGTGCCGCTCGCCTAGCCGCTGGCACCCGGTGAACCTCTAGACGGCCTCTCGCTGCCGCGAAGAGCGGTGCGACCGCCTATGTCTGCGGATGGACGAAGATGAGGTCCCCAGGGATTCGGCGGAATTTCCGAACACCGGGATCGGACCCCGGGACGTGCTCTTGCTGCATCATCCGGAGTGGCGCCCCCTCAGTTGTCCACCCAAAGAGTACTCCGCCGACTGGCGGCGCCACGTCGCCCAGTCGGTTAGAGGGGCACGCGCGCGACCGCTTCGACGCTGGGAAAGGACACCAGAGCGGTCGGGGTCATTTGAGGCGAGGCTGGGGGCACCATGTGGGGATTCCGCCATTGCTGATGGCCGGAGTGGAGGGGGGGGGAACGATTTCCGTGCTGAGGGGACACAAGGAAAGATAGCGAGGCGGACGCGTCCGTCAAAAGTCACAACACGCATCATGCTGGGTCGTTCGCGAGCCCCGCTCGGATGGAATCAGGGGTCCTGCAGTTACGAAGGGGGCAGGCGGCATGGCTCCGAGGGCTCTTGAAAGCAGCTCCTGAAAAATTCCTCTGACCCGCGATGATTGGTGATCTTGAGACGCCTCTTGTCCGGCTCGTATCCAAACAGAAGCAACCACGATGCCTGACCGCATCGCTGTGTGGCAGCCAAGCAGCTGACCTGACAGGGTGTCTCGCGAAGCTGGGCCAGTGGAGGGGTTGACAGTGCCTCGAAAACCGAAGCCATTGGCGCTGTGGGCGCCAGCCATTCACGGAAGCTGCCCTTCGGGGCCCCCCCCCACACTGTGCACGATGAACCTCCTGGCCCATTGACCCTTCCTTGACTCCCTCTCGACAGACTAAGGCGTTGTCGCTGTGGACGGCACTGCTGCCTGTGATTCGCCGTTCGGGAGGCCTCGGGCAATCTGCCCGATCGAGCTCTTGTCAGCACATCGACCCCTCGCTGTCAGCGCTGCTGGGAGCCTGCAGTAGCCTGCAAGATCTCTCTCCTGGGGGTCGCCGTGGCACCCGACAGTTTCATCCTGCGCCATGCCCCAGTGTTCTCTGGCGGCAGTGCAGCACAGACTTTGTCCCGCTGCCGCCGTCACCGCCACCGTCACAGAGCAGGCCACCGCAGCCGATTGTCGCAAGGATATTACAGTCTCAGTCGTGTGGAGATGGGTCTTCGCGACCAACCTTCGTCAAGGTCGCTCCATGGGCAACATAGTGCACACAGACGTGCTGAAAATGTTTCTAAGAATGTGCCCATGACGCTGCGGTCGAGATGTTTAGTACGGAGATGAGACACGAACAACCTGCATAGACACCGCGTACGGGTCTTGAACTCGACAGTCGTAGAGAAGAAATAGAACATGTGTTGTCGTCGCCTACCCGGGGCTAGTCCCCGGGAGGCTCGCATACGTACCCCTCTGGTGGCGTCCGGCCTCCGTCCGCTGCCGCACCCCCGCCCGGCCAACTTGCACACGCAGCACGCAGTCGCCCGTTCCCAGGATGAAGGGTGAGCCTCAAGACTGGCCCAGTCGCCCGCCGTAGCTGCACCCCGTAAGTGGCTGCTCGCCCGCCGCCATCTCGACAGGAACGCACTTATGCTGGCCGGCAGGATGCCCACGGCTTGCGTACCGTCCCGCGCTGTCCAGGTCGGTGTGACCCCCATGGGTCTGGGATGAAGCCACCACTTGCCCCCCGCCAGTCCGTGCCGGCAACTGCCCGTCCCAGTGGGTGCCGCCGCCGCACAGCTCGGCCAGCCTCATCAGCTGTAGAACGGGTGCGACTGCAGGAGCATGTCTCAGCCGTCGGTGCCATTGCCGTGCTCCCAGCAGAACCGCACCTTGACGATGCGAGCTTCATTCCGCGTGCTCTCCACCAGACGCGCAGAGCCCTCCCTGGACTTGCACAGAATGGATTCTGCCGGCTCGCCGACAGGCACCATGCCGTGCAGAAACGCGCGCACCAGCGAGCGACGCGTCCAGCAACCATCACCAACACGATCAAAGTACTCAAACAACATGCAGCGCCAATGCGCCAGCCGAGGCCACTTGTAAAGCGCCTCCGCCAACTTGACAAGGGCGAGGGTGGTCGCACGTGAAATGTAGATGGACGGCTCAAACGTCTGCCAATCCCCGGGAACGACCGCAGTTGACGGCGGCTGCGACGAGGGAGAAGATGCGCGTCCGCACGTAGGACTCTATGTTGCCGGGGGTGTGGATGACTTTCGGGAGTCGAACGCCGCAACGCAGGCAGCCGCAGGAAATTGTCCCTGCATGCCAGTGGCCGGGGGTGCTCCCAATGTGGGGGGTGGTGGCAGATCCGCTGCGTCCGTGGCCTCCAGCCTTCTGGAAAAGAAGGACCGGGCGGAGTTAAAGACAGCCGCCGCGGCGGCCTGGACAGAGTGGAGGTGGTCCATGCCCGGTGCGGGAAAGACAGCCGAGAAGACGTGGTGGGCCAGCCCGGATTGAAGGGAAGCGCAGGAAGAGCAGCGGGGGGTGGCCGTCTTGATGGTTGAGGGTGGCCGCCAGTGAGACGGGTAAAGGACGACAGGGATCCGGACTGGAGGCCCGGAAGCAATAGCGGATCGTGGCGACCTGGTAGAGCGGGGAGCAGAGATGGTGGTCGAAGGGTGACGGCCAGGCCAGTGGGGGGAAGGGACGGTTGGCAGCAACGACACGGTGGTCGAGACGAGTGTGGAGTGTGGAGCGGCGTATGGAGTGACGGTCAACTCACGTGACGCTTCTCCTGCACAGACGGGGGGCGGCAGAGCAAAGCGTCACATGTACGCACCCTCTGCGGTCTGGCGGGAGCGTCAGCGCCGCCTTAGGCAAGGAGAGAAAGTGTAGGGCAACGAAGCATGCTCTTCTCGTTCAGCATCCTTGTAGCCTGCCCGTGCGCAAGATGGAGAGAGCCCAAGATGAATGGGACCTTGATTACTGACGCTAACTTAGGGCGTGGGGCTGCAACTTTTGTAGGTCCTTGTTGCGTCACATCACCTAGCCTCCTCGCATTCTCTCATAAGAACTGTGTGGTGAGTCTATCCGGCGCCTGCCTGGTGCGGGAACTTGGACACATGTTGATGGCTGTCTGCACCCTTCTGCAGGCGCGTCTCACAGCTGTTTGAGGATGACAGTCAGACCTCTGTGGCCGATGGGCGGCCGTTCCCGGAATGGAACAAAGGGCGCGAGAGGTGGCGCGCAGGCAGTCTCAAAGCTTCGCTGGCTGGTGTTGGTAGCCCTACTGGAGTATGTGACGCTCTCGAAGGCGTTGGAGTACAGTTGTCCGTCGAGATCAGCCTGGCCAGAGAGAACGCAATGACGGGACCCAACGTTGTTGTGCTGAATACTGGCCTATGGGAGTTGGTAACCTTCGTGGCCTGTGCATCCGGTAAGATAACTTGTCGGTGCACAGGCTTCCCATAGTTCAAGTGCGTATCCAAAATGATACCACTTCCATGCAGAGGCTGCCCGCACTTCAATCACACCAGCTTTTCAACGCTGACAGGTCAAGGCTAAAACGGCCAAACGGATGACAAATGAGCTGCGAATAGCAACAGCAGATCGCTGTGTGTCCGCCAAGATGGGCGTCGGCGGATACATACGGGGACAGTGTCCGCACTTCGCTCCATGGAGTATCAACCCAGTGGACGATCGAAGCGGCACCGGAGGCAATGCTACCAATGTAGATGGCGTGTGTATCCAATGTGACACCCTGTCCATGCAGAGGCTTCCCATAGTTCAAGCGTATATCCAAGATGATACCATGTCCACGCAGAGGCTGTCATCACTTCAATCATACCAGCGTTTCCACAGGGCCACAATAAGGCTACAACTGCCAAAGGGATGACAAAATCGTTAGAAACGGCGACAGCAAATCACTGTGTGTCCGCCACGATGGGCGGTGGCGGATACGTAGGGGAAGTGTGGCCGGTCTTCGCCTCATTGAGTACCAGCCCAGTGGACGATGGACTCCTCCGTACCGGAGGCAGTGCCACCGATGTAGGCAGTCTCCAGATAAGAATTATGGACGAGACGTCGTCTCCAGGGATGACTTTCAAATGAGATCTTGATCGAGATAGCAACTTCCTCATCAGAAGCACCCGTTCCCATGTGCACTGTCACCCCTCGTTCAAATTGCAGGATCTGCGTGGTCACCCTCTTTTTCGCCTGAGCTGTCCTCGCTCCAGCCCGCCGAAACACGACACCCACGCGATTGACCGGCTGTCCTGCAGCTCGTTGCGCTGTGCACGAGTGCCCAGAGGCATCAATGGCAAAGCCCGCATTCGGTGCGCGACCTCCGACAGCGGGGATGGGTAAGCCGCGACCGGCCCCATTTGCATGAGACGTGCAGCAAGGCCTCCTGTCGGGACACCGAGGTGGAAGGCCGCCATGTCGGGGGTTCGGCCGGGGGGCAGGCGGATGATGGAGTGCTCTTGCAAGAAGGAGATGACACGCTCCTTTGTGACTGTCTTGACAGGGGGAGGGTCCGCCGTGCTTGCGGTCGCTGTTGATATCTGGCCCTCGGGAGGAGACAGGGGGCTGGGAGCGTCTTTTGCGTCGCGCCACATGAGCTCGGGGGCCTTAAGGGCATGGGAATGGCATCCTCAGCGCGCTGCATGGGGCCAATGGCTTCTTTCTTCTCAACCGGGTGGTTGGAAAGGGGGTTGCTCATCCCGACGACCTGGTAGGCAGCGGCGAAGGGCCCGCTCGTCCGCGGCCGCGGCGTTTGGGGCGGTTGAGAGGGGTTGAACTTGTTCGGCGAGGGGGATGTCCGACCTGGTGCGTCGGGCGGCCGCGAGAGCGTGTCGTTATCAATGGCACGCACTGTCCCGGCAGTGATGCTGCGGAGGACCGATGCGGCGGGGTTGGTGGCCTCCGCAGTTGCAGCGGCGGACGGTTTCTGTACCGCCGAGCCCCGAGATGACCCTTTTGCCAAAGCTCCTTTGGTGCACGTGCTCTACGTGTTGGCTCAAAGCCGCTCGAGGCTCACCGGCCTCAGCTTCTTTTGCAAGCTCTTTGAACAAGGAAAGAATGAAGAAGCGCTTGTCCCTTCTCTGTGATATATTAAGCAAGCGCGCAGCTCCACCCAACTTCTCCACTTCACACCTTCTGCATCAACCCAGGCGCCGGCCCAAGTGGCAGTGACTCTCGGCAGGTACACCCGGGCACCTCGCAGTGGGTAACGATGGTCTTGTTGTAGTAGGCCTCCACCGGGAAGTGCTGGATCTCCTTCGACTTCTTCTTGATTCCTGCCGCCAGCACCTGCCCGCCGCTGAGCACAGCGTCCCGGCGCTGTGACACCCGCACGTTGTTATGCGCCGCAATGTAACGGGAGCGCACGATGAAGCGCTTGTGGGTCATGCATGAAAGGGAGTTCTTCGACTTCTTCTTTATGCTGTGTTGCCGCTCTGCACCAGATGTGTCATCCCCCCGCGACAGCTCTGGGTATTCGTCCGCGTCGAAGGTGGGAGAGCACTTGTGGCTGCAGCGATGGAAGCGGTCGATGAACCAGGCCGTGACCACCTCGTGGAGAAGCCAGAGCACGCGGCGGATGGCATTGCGCTGCGCCTGACACGCGGTTTCAAAGTAGACAACCTTGAGGGAGACCTTGAACTGCTGCGCCAACGCCGCAACGACGTGATCCGGGCTCTCCGTCTCCCGCAGGAGCTCAAAACCAATGATGTAGCCGCAGGGGCACATGAAGGTCATGACGCCGGGTGCTCGCAAAACGTCGGGCGGGTAGAAGTGGCGACAATCATCCTTCTCCCTTGACGGCTTGGGCTTTTTCTTCTTGTCTTTGGTCTTCCGCCGCTTGATTGCCGCCTTCTTGCGGTCTTGCTCGCTCGTCTTGTCGTCCATGTAGGCACGCACCGCCGCTCACCCCGGCCACACCTGTCCCGTCCGCTCTTCGTCCAGCTGCGTCACCACCCGGCCGACCGACTTGTCAACCAACGCCATGTCGGGCAGCGGCGGCGAAACCCCTCGGGCCATCAGCCAGTCCTGGTACTTCTCGGGGGATGTCCCTTGCCATTGGTCGCGGTACGCCTTGGCGTCGTCCCCGGCCGCCGCCTCCCACTTGGACAGGGCCACCTCTATTGAGTTGATGAAGAACAGGAGCAGCTCACGGATGGCTCGCGACAAGTCCCGCGACCGGTCCATGGTGAACCGCATCAGCATCAGGAACTCCCAAATAAACACCACCTGCTGGATGCAGTCGATATTGTAGATCCACGTTGAGCTCGGTGCGCCTTTGATGAGGTTGTGCGCCAACTCCGCAACGCAGACCAGGGCGCACCCAGCAAAAATGTTGAAAGCTGGCTTTGCCAGCAAGGCCGACAAAAATAGACGCACCTTGCGCCACCGATCCTTATCCACGCGCTCGTTCGCCCTCGAGGGAAACGCGTCCACAATGGCGACGCACACCAGCGCCGCGCGAATGGAAGCAGCGGCAGCTGTGTCGCCGTCAGCCTCAGAGTCGGAAGAGGAAGAGCTCTCCTCGTCGCTCAAGGGGTTGGCCGGCTGCGGGGCGTCCGCTGCCGGGGGGGCGGGTGCCCCGGAAAGAGGGACCGCTCGGAGCGGGTTGGCGTCCGTGTCAACCTCACCAGCTGGCGGCGGTGTACCAGCGGTAGGAGAGAGGGAGGTAGGCTCGGGAGGCGGCGTGCCAGAAGACAAATGGAGGCGGGCTCTGGTGCTTGCGACAGCAGTGGAACGGGTAGAGAGCAGCAAGGGAGGTTTCCTCGCAAGTGGCGCCTGCGGAGACAAGGAGGAGAGCGACGCGACTTCTCCTGGCAGAAGAGCGGGCACGGTCGCACCTACCGCAGAAGGAACGGCGAGCGGCGACAGTCGTCCTGGGGGCACTCCATCCTCAGCGGTAGGCGCCGCCTCTGACAAATGGCTCACCATGAGGGGGCAAGCGGGGGATCGCTACAGGCAAGGGGGCGGGGATCTTGGGCCGTTGGAAGGAAGGACGTTAGTACGTGCTGGTTTCCAGCGGCTTGAGGTGCAGGCGCGAGGTAGCAGCGCGTTGAAGCCGCAGCTGCAGTGACGGCCGCGGGTAGCCCGTTGTGAGAGCTGCACAAGGCCGCCATGGGGGTCGTCCGGGCAAAAGACGGCCGGTGGCTGGTAGCAGGAGGGGTGGTCGGATGGCCGGTCGCCTGGCGGATACCGCGGCTGTAGGGGGTGCGGGGGCATGCTTCGAAGCGCCCTGAAGCGGCAGCTGCAATGGCAGCCGCGGGCGTCCAGATGAGAGAGCTTTAAGCGGCCGCCATGTAGGCCGCCGGGGCGAAAGACGGCCGGTGTCCAGGCAGCAGGAGGGGTGGTCGGAGTACCAGGCAGCAGGAGGGGTGGTCGGATGGCCGGTCGCACGACGGACATCGAGGCTGTCTGCATCCCACAGCACGGGTGGACGGTGACCGGAAGCATCAGAGGCGACTGGCAGCCGGTCGCACGGTAGATTGGCCGGCGGCCGCAGGTGCCATCGGCTGTTGGGCAGTCAGTGTCCTCCACAGAGGGTTGGGGAACGGGGGCTCATTGGAAGGGGGGAATGCGACAGATACGGGGTCGCCAGTTCAACCACCCGTTAGCACCGCAAAGCCCATGCAGGACCGCCCAGATGCACACATAGGAGGATTGCGCGCGCGGACAAACCGCCGGGCAACATGGCGCAACCGCCACCGACGTCGGGCTGACAGATGAGGACGTCTGTGGCGCTCTTCCGGCCAGGGTCTGCCAGGGGTGAAGCGAGGTAGACGTGATGGGAAGAGGGGATTTATCAGCTCTGCAAATGCGATGGACGCTGATGACGAGAGGAGTTGTAGTGTGAGATTGTCGAGAAGGGACCTTTTCAATTGATAGCAGTATGAGACTGTTGTAGTTGATGGAGGAAATCTCTCCCAAACATAGGCACAACCAGTGTGATGAAACAATCACAGCGCCTTCATCCAAGTGTTGTTGCAGCGATAAGACAGGTGACAGCACCCGCCTACCTCATTCGGTGAATACACTAGTGTGGCAAGCGAGACCGGAGACGAGCAGGCCAGCATCGGTGGCGCAAGGGATGATGCTGTGAGGCGACCAGCATAGATTCAATAACATGGCAAGGGCACGGGTGGGAACAGAGCGCAAGAGAGCCGAAAAATAAAAAAATCGGTTTTACATCACAAGAGAGTGTTTGCCAGGAGCTCGGCTGCCATGCGGCGCCTATAGTAGTCCATGCTGCCCGTCATGCTGGCTTGTGGGAGGCCCCTGGACAAATAGTCCATGGTCTTGACCGTAAACACCCCGCAGTCCGTACCGCCCTCTTGCAACCGACACGGCACCCGCGACCAGGCCCACTTGCCGCGCTTGTGGCCGTGTACCGTCGAGTCATCCTTGCCCCACCGCACCAGGCACGCAGAGATCCAAGTGGGCACCAAGCCCAGAGAGTCATACGTGTCGACGTGACGCCGCTGTGGGTAGTCGACCCCCAATACCCAGTGGATCTTGCCCAGGTTGACGGGTACAAACACAGAGTCATAGGACTTGAAGTCCAAGTGCCGCGACCAGCGGTGCACCGCCTCATAGCTGTACGCCAACTCATTGTTCCGGATCATCGTGGAGTTTATTAACATGTTGAAGAAGTGGAAGCGCGTCGGCCGCTTCTCTGCCGCCGCCCAAGTCTGCTCCCGTTGCGAAAGCAAATAGACGTACGAGTTGATGGCCTTGTCGCGAAGAAGCACCGCCGGCGCCGTCCGACGTAGTTTCCACAGCCGAAGTTGAATGTTGCCGATGGTAACTAGCGGCACCTCATGCCGCGGAGCGCGCTCGGCGGACCCGCGGTACGGCTTTATCGGCGCCGTGGCCAAAATAGCTCTTGGCGTCAGCGGCGAGCACGGGTCGGCGGGGTCGCACACCATGGCCTTTTCCGCCCCTTCTGCCGACTCAACCGCCAGGTAGCAGAGCGGCGTCTTCGAAAAGTCGTTCGAGCGCGGCCCGGCGGTGGCTCTCGTTTCATGCTCGCCGTATGCAGCATGGATGATGGGAGCTGGTGCGACCCTGGCGACGGTGGGCCCATCCAGCGGCATTTGCTCGACGCCGAGAGCTCCAGCCGGGAGGATCATGGTACGACTCTTCACCTTGAGACGCCCGGTGGCGTGGCCACGTAGG
>ENA-ORXU01001997-ORXU01001997.1-marine-metagenome-genome-assembly--contig:-NODE-1997-length-14775-cov-3.018778_pt1 | contig 14775 bp, 13 predicted proteins | sample MGYA00237869_ERZ511484 | MGnify/ENA metagenome assembly ERZ511484
AAAACGGAGGCTGGTAATAGAGCCCTCCCGCAAGTCGATAGCTAATATCACGCTTACCACCCAGCGGCTTTATGAGCAGCTGGCCACGTGGAGTTACGTAGGCTTCTTCGTTGACCGTCCAGTAGCCGCCACGGACGCCTAGGTTGACACGCACCTCGGCCACGTCGTCGGCTCGCCACGTCCAGGTGTCTTGCACAAAACCAGACACTCGAATTCCATCGAGGCGATTGCGTGATTGAAATACCTCGTTTACCAACACCTGCTCAGGGTCGAAGGGCAGCGAAAAGCCTGCTGAGTCGAGACGCTCCCACTCGTTGATGCGGTCGGCAATGTCCTCGCGTTTTGCCGTAAGGCCCCATTGTACGAAATGCGATTGCGACTTAGACGTCGGCTCGTCATTTTGAAACTCGATACCGCCGAGGTGGGTGAAATTGTAGACGTTGGAGTAGAGGTAATTGCGGATATAGCGTTGCTGCATACCATTGCTCAACTCCCGAACCGGCGTACCAAAATTGTCGCTACCCAAAGCACTTTCTACCTCTCGCAGGGAGTAGGCACCAAGAATGTCGAAGCGCTCTATCTCCTGAATATTAAAGCCAGAACCCAAGAATTTGAGGTAAAGGGGATTGCGTGATCGGTCGGGCACGTAGGTGAGCGAAACGCCGCCCATCGCCGTGGTAAATTCATCGTCTTCCAGCCCGTCGAGCGAACTTTGCAGCTGCAGGGCCAAATTGATGAGCCCAAACCCTGTCGAGCGCTCTTCGGGGCGGAAGGTGTATACCGAGCTGTTGTAATTCAGCAATGCGGCTACCTGCCAATCGCGATTCAGATCGTAGGTGAGATAGCCCTGTAGGTCCACAAATTCTGGCACATACTCGCCCGTCACATCGAGGCTACCTAAGAGATAGCGCGTGGTTTTGTAGCGAGCGCCACCAAGAAATCGCAGCCGACGGTAACTGTCTCCGCCGAGCTTACTCGACCCTTCTACGTGAGCAGACGCCCCCAAAAAACTGGCGTTGACGCTACCCCTAAGACTATCTGGCCGCTTGTAGCGGACATCGAGCACACTCGAGAGCTTGTCGCCGTAGCGCGCCTCAAAGCCTCCCGAACTAAAGCTGAGACTCGACGCTAGGTCGAGGTTGGCGAACGTGAGTCCCTCTTGCTGCCCGGTACGGATCAGCTGGGGTCGATAAATCTCGAAGTCGTTGACGTAGACGAGGTTTTCGTCGTAGTTGCCGCCACGCACGTTGTACTGGCTGCTCAATTCGCCGCCAGTACCACTACTTACGCCAAGGGCAATCGCTGGCAGCACTTGCTCTAAATTGCCGGTGGTAGACGGGAGCAACTTCAAGGACTCAGCGTCTTCGCGAATCATGACGCCCTCGTCGAGTTTGTCCTCGCGGACGACTATGTCAATGTCCAAATCGGCCGAAACCAGGATGACCCGGACTTCCCGGCTACTGTTGGGTGCGAGAGGTGATATCTGGATGCGCCTTTCGGCAAAACCTATCCTAGACACCACGAGGATCAGCGCCTCGTTAGCTGGCACGTTCAACGTGAAGCGCCCTACAACATCACTCTCTGCATTGGCAGAGAGATCGGAGAGGTACACGTTGGCGAGATCGACGGGCTTCTGGGTCGACTCTTCTACAATGATGCCGGTGAGGGTGGCAGTCTGAGCGACGAGTTTTGCCGTAAGGCCAAATGACCCTACTACAAGCACCGTAAGAAGTATCCGGATACCTAGAAGAGCCCCGCGAGTACAGGGAATCCTCGGGCCAGCGCTATGCATGCGTTGACGAGCACCATGCCTGCTAAGCCGGCAGGCAAAAATTTGTGGAGATAGGTGAGGGAGCCGAATGGGATGCACGCGATAAATAATCCTAGGAAAGTGCCACCAAGCGAGGTAGCTAAAGTTAGCGCTAGGCTTAGGCGTACGCCCTGCAGCAAATGAAGTTCCGTTCCGTTAACCCCAATGAGCAATAGCGTATTGCCAAGTACTAAGACGGCCAGCATACAAGTGAGCACCTTGCGCAGATACGCGAGCCGCAGGAGTTGCTGGCGGCGGCGATGATACGGCATGACATGATCGTCGAGCATGTACAATGTTCGACAGAAAATGAGGCGAAGAAGTTCGCCACATTGCCAGGAATACACCCTCTTGGTTAGCGCGTAGGGCTATGCCCATTGCTCCACTTGATGTCCGGTGGCCTTGAGTCGCTTGATGGCATCCTTCGGATCGCTGGCCTTAAAGACAGCACTGCCCGCGACCAGCACGTCGGCACCTGCATGCAGCACTTCTTGAGCATTCTGCAAGCCTACCCCACCATCGATGACAATCTGCGCTGATAGGTTTCTAGTGGTCAGGTTTTCCTTAAGTCGGGAAATTTTGTCGAGCGTTCGATAGATAAATTTTTGCCCTCCAAAGCCAGGGTTGACGCTCATCAACAACACGATGTCCAGCTCTTCGAGCACATCGTCGAGTACGGAAATGTTAGTGGCCGGATTGATGGCCACTCCCGCACGGGCACCCGAAGCCTTAATCTGTTGCACGGTTCTATGCAGGTGCGTACAGGCCTCCTGATGCACGGTGATGTGATCGGCGCCAGCCTCGCGAAAAGCTTCGATGTGGCGTTCGGGGCGCTCGATCATGAGGTGCACGTCGATAGGCTTGGTGCACATACTGCGAGTGGCTCGCAGCATGTTGAGGCCCAAAGAGAGGTTGGGGACGAATTGACCGTCCATGGTGTCGTAGTGCAACCAGTCGGCCTCGGAGTCATTGACGAGCGCCAGCTGCTCACGGAGCTGAGTGAAATCCGCTGCAAGTAGCGACGGGGCGACTAAGTGACTTGGCATAGAGTAGGGTTTCGTGCACTAACGCCCTACCGCCACAATTCGCTCGGCGGGAATGAGGGTACGAGAAGTCAATGCAAAGAATACGTTGGCGGTAGCGGCGACATCTTTCTCGCAGTAAACTGCAATGCGGTCTAGATCATTCTCATCCCAGAATACGCGGCCCACTTCCGAACCGTCGATGTCATCCTTAGGGCTCGGAACTCCAAACAGGGCCGCCAGCAGCTTGAGGCTGGTGTAGTTTTTTCGATCGCCGAAGCTCCACATCTCCATAGTGTCGAGCAGGTACTTCGCCTCCCATGGTTTTTTGCCCCGCAGATCGAGCAGTTTGGGAAGCTTCATGCCTTGAATTAGCATGCGGCGAGCGATATACGGGATGTCGAACTCGCGAATGTTGTGGCCACAAAAGTGACGCAGCCTAGGATTCTGACTTAGCAACTCGGCAAACTCGTCGAGCAAGAGCCGCTCCTCTGGGTCTGCAAAACTTTTGACACGCAAGGTCTCCTCCCCTGCTGGGCCTGTTAGAATACCCACGCTGATGCAGACAATTTTCCCCCACTCCGCATAAATGCCTGCCTTGTCCGCGTAGGCGGCAGCGGCCTCTTCGGCATCGAGTTCGTCGACACGCAACAGTCGTGGTGCCTTACTGCGCCATAGTTCTGCTAGCCGGGGTGGCACCTCGTCAAGGCTTGCCTCTCCACGTACACACTCTATATCAAGAAAGAGGATAGACGCGACGTCCACTTGATCGTACATCGGGCCGTAGATACTGCCAGCTGGCAAGAGGCGAGGGCCTCGAACCGGCAAAACTTTGCACGAACCCACGGCGGGGAAGTGTTAAAGCCGCTGACTTAACGATTACGCATCTGCACCGACCGAAATCTGATGCAAAACTCTGTATACCAATCACTTGGTAGTTTGCCCAAATGTTAATCCCTGCTTAGGCATGCCCTAAGATTGTCGCCTTCACGATACTTTTGATACCGATTTATCTGTCTGCCCGTTACGGCAAGCAGCAATTCAGTCATTGACCAAACTTAAGACTTATGTCTACGACGTCATCCAATTCGAGACTTCTCCCGATCGCTCTGGTCGCCATTATCGCTCTCCTTGCGGTAGTAGCGTATCAGTACTCTCAAAACACTGGGCTACAGGCAGATCTCGATACTACAACCGCCCAGCTCGATGAGACTGAGCAGCTCAAATCAGAGATCAACGCACAGTACTACGAGTCCCTTGCTGAGCTCGAAGAAATGCGCGGAAGCAATGAGGCCATCAATGCCGAACTAGATGCGGCTAAGGCCGACATCATTGCCCAGAAAAAGAATATCGATGTGCTGATGCGCGACAAGCGCAACCTTGGCAAAGCACGCGCTGAGCTTGCTACACTCAAGGAGCAATCCGCTGAGTACGTCGCTGAAATCACACGTCTCCGAGAGGAAAATGGGCTGCTCGCCGAGCAAAACGTGAACCTTTCAACCGAGAACGAAGGACTTCAGCGCACAGTAGCCGATGCAACAGCAGCAAATGATGAGCTCACTACCGCTCGCGCCGAACTCATGAGTGAGAAAGAAGTACTCCTCGAGGAGAACTCTTCCCTCGCTAGCACCGTCACCATGGCGAGCGTTGTGAAAGTTGGGAATGTCGACGTCACAGGCCTGCGCATGAAAGAGAGCGGCAAGACCGTCAAGAAGAAGTACGCCAAGAATGTCGATCTACTCGACATCTGCTTCGAAACCACCGCAAACGAGATTGCAGCGTCGGGCGATGAGGAATTCTACGTCCGCGTCATCAATCCACTTGGCGAAACCCTCGCCGTTGAGGAAATGGGATCGGGTGTCATTGAGAACATCCTCACCAAGGAGCAGGTCCGCTATACCAAGAAAGCTGATCACGCCTATGCCAACAGCGTTGGGCAGGTTTGCGTGAAGTGGGATACTCCTACGCAGCTCTCGAAGGGCGACTATGGCGTTGAGGTATACAACAAGGGCTACCTCGCCGGTACGGGCAGCTTCCGCCTCAAGTAGCCTAATTTTTGGCCTTACGGCAAAACTCAACAGCGCCCCGTCAGCAGTCCGTTGACGGGGCGCTGTTGCTATAAACCTTCCTTTCACTCTCTCGTTTGGACAGTCGTGGCAGACTATACGCCCAAAGAATCGCGCTCGCGCATCGACCCCGACAAGGTGGCCGATCAACCTGGCCTATTGCCCTACGCCCATCATGTTGGGTCGGCCATCGTGCGCCCTATCGACAAGGGTCGCTCTCGAGGCTTGGCGATGTCGGCGATGTACGAGCAAACGGGCGTCCAGCTGCAGCAGCTTTCAGATCAAGTAGCGCTCCTCATACAACAGGCGCAGTCGATTCACGACCGTATTGCAGTAAGCGAGAGCATCTACACTGCTGAGGTTGGTTTCAAGCCAAACATCGGGCAGACTTGCTACCTCTACGAGCGCTCCAACGGTAAGCGTGTACTCAGCTTAGTGTCGCCAGACGAATGGGGAGGTAATCCTCCTTACGCGTACGTAGCAACGGCGCGCCTGCTAAGTGACCACACTTGGGATGTAGATGACCTTGCTTCGAGCGTTACGCTAGAAAATCAGGAGTCCGCATCCACAGAAACGGAGTCTGAAGCTTCCTCATGAAGAGAGTCTTCCTTGCGCTACTGATGTTCTGCGTGACCGCTTCGGCGGTCTTAGCTCAAGACCAAATGGAGGACTATTGGCCGCAAGGTGGTAGCCTCGATTTCGGAACATTTGCTGAACGTAATGTGGAGCGTGTCGATACGCTGATTCTTCGCAATCCTACCGACCAGCCATTCAGCATCGAGAATGTGCGGGCGAGTTGTGGATGCACAGCAGTAGACTGGCCAAAAGGAGCCGTGGCTCCCGGAGAAGTGGTTGAAATACCTGTTGCGTTTCGATGTACCAAGGGAGGAGAGGTAGAGCGTACCCTCGATGTGTACCTGAGCCATCTCCGCGGCAAGCAGCGCATCTATGTCTATGCGAGTTGCCCTAGGCGTTGACTCGCCCGCCAAGAGCTACCCGGTGTAGACCGGAATGTGGCCTTGGTCGATGACTCGCGTAGCCCCTGATTTGTCCGGTTACCTTCACGGCCATTCTGCTAAGATCTTTCTTTACTTATGGGCATACTGCTCTTCTTTCTTGTCGCTTACTTGGTCCTGTGTTATGGACTATCGCTTGTTTTCGCGAAAGCCAAAGCGGCAGCTCCAGAACTTCCTCTCCAAGCAAAGGATGCATGGATACCTGGTATCAACTTCGCGCGCTGGTGCACTTTAGTCGGGCGCAAGCCTAGCCATGCGCTCTGGCTCCTAGTGCCAATCGTCAACGTGTTCGTTTACGCTGGGCTGTGTGTGGACTTGGCCCGTTCGTTTGGGAGACTGAGCTTTGGGGACAGCTTTCTCGCTGTAGTTGCAGCACCACTCTATACGATCTGGCTGGGTCGCACACCCGAAGCTGTCTATCAAGGTCCGGCCATAGTGGCCGAGAAGGCTTATGCTTCAGAATACGCGCTAGCCGTTAAGCGTGGTGAGACTCGCAAGGCCGAACGACTAGCCGCAGACAATCCCTACCGAAAGTCGGGCGGACGCGAATGGGCAGAAGCCATCATTTTTGCGGTATCCGCTGCTTGGCTCATCCGGCTTTTCATCTTCGAAATGTTTGTCATTCCAACCAGCTCGATGGAGGGCTCGATGTTGGTAGGCGACTACCTCGTGGTTTCGAAGGCGCATTACGGCATCCGTACCCCACAAACGATCGCGATGGTGCCCCTCTTGCACAATCGCTTGCCCTTCAACGCAGGGGAGAGTTATCTTGAACGTCCTTCGCTGAAGATGCGAAGACTGCCCGCCCTCGAGGCAATCGACCGCAATGATCCCATTGTCTTCAATTTCCCGCTAGGCGATAGCGTCTATGTCACGCCAGGAAGAACTTGGAGCGCAGAAGACTACCGCGTAGGTAGCGTAGGGGATCCTTCCGGCAATCGAGTAGCGACACCGTCGACTCCTCTGGTGACGCGGCCGGTTGACAAAAAAGATCACTACGTAAAACGCGCTGTTGCTGTAGCCGGCGACGTGCTCGAAATCCGTGACGGAGAGCTTTTTCTCAACAATGAGCGAGCAATCGATCCTCCCGGTATTCAGTATCGCTACGCCGTAACCAAGCCTACAGATCTTGCCTTAGAACTAAGTAAACTCAATGACTGGGGCATTAGCAACGAAGACATCTGTGGCGGCGGCTGTAGCGACCGAGCAGCTCAGACAGTGCTCCAGAAGGAGAGCCTGTCGCTGACACTCAATCAAGCCCAGATAGATAATCTGCAAGCCCTCAATCCCGGGCTGAAGATCGATCGACAGATCGCACGACACCTCAGTAAAGACACCGCCCAACTCAACGCCTATCCAGATGAGGTGCGTCCTCTGGCACTACAGCAGGCGCAAGCGCGCAGCTACCGACTCTTCCCGCACGATATGGCCAATTTCTCGGATTGGACCATCGATAACTTCGGTCCAATTAAAATTCCTAAAGCCGGGGAAACCGTGAAGATTGGGCCAAAAAATATCGCCCTCTATCGGCGCATTATCGAAGTCTATGAAGGACACACCCTCGAGGTAAGCACCTCTGGCCAAATAAAACTTGACGGCCGTCCAAATACTGAGTACACCTTCAAGCAAGATTATTTTTGGGGCATGGGCGATAACCGACATGGCTCAGAAGACTCCAGGTTTTGGGGATTTATACCTGCCGACCACATCGTCGGAAAACCGCTATTCATTTGGTTTTCAACCAAGGACGGAAGCTTATCCAATGGCATTCGTTGGAACCGAATTTTCAAGGGCGCCACGCAAATGGATTAGAAAATTGGGAGCGTAGACATAAATGAAGTGTTAGAGTTATTTGATGGCGCTCTAGGCGAAGTTCCATACTCTTCTGTTAAGAGTTAGGCTTGAAGGATTGCAGCAGTTCTTGCATATTGCAGCCGTCAGAACGCTCGCAAGAGTGCATACTTATATCTATTCTTCCTATTGGGTTGGCAGCGGTCCTAGGCTTCTGCTTACAATTCCATGGGTTGTTCCAAACCACCGCCTTACATGGCCAAGTCAAATCAGAAGCTCACACGAGTTGCTATTTTTTACGATGGGAACTATTTCCTGCACGTAAGTAACTATTACAACTACAACCACGATCGAAAGCGACGCCTCAGTATCGCAGGGTTGCATGAGTTTATCAAAGCAAAAGTCGCCGAAGAGGAAAACAGTCAGCCGCACCAGTGCGCGATCGTCGATGCCAAATATTTCCGTGGTCGACTATCCGCGAAGTCTGCCTCTCAAAAGAATAATCGCCTGTATTACGACCGCGTATTCAGCGACATTCTGATGTCGGAATATGTGCATAGCCTCCACCTTCCGTTAAGGTCCAACCACGGCCGTTTCGAAGAAAAAGGTATTGACGTATTGCTCGCCGTAGAAGCAATGACGCTTGCTGCGCTGGATCAGATCGACGTGCTCGTACTCATCGCTTCTGATGGCGACTATGTGCCGCTAGCGCGCAAGCTGCCTAGCCTTGGCGTACGCACCATGGTGCTCAGCTGGAACTTCGAATTTGAAGAAGACGGTGGCCGCATGGCTGTGACGCGAACCTCTCAGGATTTGCTCCATTGGTCTACCTACCCCGTAGACATGACCTCGATCATCAACGAACCTCTAGAAGATGAGGAACAGTTGGTAGAAGACCTTTTCGTGAGCCACGATAGCCGCTCTGAAATTGACCTCGTATCTCCAGAAGAGCGAGAAGCCGACACCGTTCACTACGATGCAGACGAGGAAATGCAAACCTCGCAAGTGATGAGTCTGAAGAATGGATTCGGCTTTATTACCTGGCCCGACAACAACCTGTTCTTCTACCACGGCGACGTAGAGGGAATAGACTTCAAGAGTCTCCAAGTTGGCGATATCGTAAATTTCACGCTGGCGAAAAATGATCGCGACGAGAACATCGCCAAGCGAGTGAGCCTCAATCCTGCAGCCCTCGAAGGCGACGGCGAGCTTGGAGATGACTTTGACGACGACTTCGAAGGTGACCTTGATGACGACGGCGACGACGATGACAACTTCGACAACTGAGCCATTCAGTCTTGAGTTGGTCATCTCGAGGATTAACCTCTTAAGGTAACCTGAACGGCTCTTTCGTGCCGTTGAGGCGCGCTTACCTTTGTAGCGTGCGGTTGTTACTCCTTTTCTGCGTCCTTTCTCCTCTCTGGGCCAGCGCCCAGCAGAGCGAACTAGAGACGCATCGCAAGACGGTGATTTCGCAATTTCTAGCAACGCCGAATTCACCCATCGATTCTGAGAGTGTACATGGGCTTAGCTACTTTCCCGGTAGTGACAGCTTTCGGTTTCCGACGATCATACTGCCCTTACTCGACACCACCGAGCTAGCCTTTCCCACTTCAAGTGGCGCAGTAAAGGTGTACAGACCATACGCCAAAATCATCTTTCAGTATGAGGGCTCCATGCATCAGCTCATTGCCTATGAGTCGCCACTAGCGAGTCGTAACCCCTTTACGAAAGACAGGCTGTTTATGCCGTTTTGGGACGACACGAATGGATTTGAAAGCTATGGTGGCGGGCGTTACCTGGAGATTTCGCGTAAGGCGGTGGATGCACGGTCGCTCACGCTGGATTTCAACAAGGCCTACAACCCCTGGTGCGCATACTCCGACGAGTATAGCTGCCCAATCCCACCGCCCGAAAATCGCCTAGCGTTCTCCGTGCTAGCCGGTGAAGCAGCATTCACAGTGGGAGCAAAGGATGGTCGGCCCACTGACGGTCTCGCTCCTGCTGAGCCTTCGACCATCGAACTCCTGCGCGCCGCTACCGTACACGAATAGTACCTTTTGTCGGTAGCCGGATGCCTTGCTTAGGTGAGATTCTCGATAAGTCTATACCAAGGACAGTTTGCCGATAGTTTTGATCAGGCCTAATTAGTCAACTGTGATAGATATCCCCTGGCAGCGCTATGTGCTATTGCTGCTTTCCAGCCTTTTCGTGCTTGCAGTATCGGCGCAGGAAAATCCGTCTGCCCAACTTAGCTCCAGCTATTTTGTAGCGTTCGAAACTCCCCGTGCTGCGGAAAATGCTCTAGAGGCTTTCGCCAAAACAGTTCAAAGCTCTGCTGCAAAGCCAACTGAGGCGACAGCGATAGCCCATCAGTTGCGCGCCCAAGCGGCAAGACACCTCGTCTACTTTGCGAATGCTCCCGCGGCTTTTCAGCCGGAGACCTTAAACGGGTATGTTCGGTCGCACAGCTACGACGTGGAGCTATCATCAAGGTCAGTCATCCCGAGCGATCCACGGTATCCAGCGCAGTGGAATATGCAGCGCATCGATGCAGCCGGGGCTTGGGAATACACCACCGGAGGCACGAGTGCCAATAGGCACGAAGTCGTAATGGGCGTCATCGAGTTTAACGGCTATGATGTCTCCAATACCGACATCAGAAATCAGTACTGGACGAACCCCGCCGAAGTACCCAACAACAACATCGATGATGATAGCAACGGGTATGTTGATGATGTACAGGGTTGGAACTTTATACGTGGCTCTGATCAGTTTATACCTAATCTTCATGGTGCTCATGTAGTAGCCACTATGGCAGCGGAAGGCAACAATGGTGACCAAATCGCGGGGTTAAATTGGGAAGCCTCAGTTTTACCATTGGAAGTGGGTAATGTCGATCATTGGATCCTCTCAGTTGATTACCTGACAGCTCTGCGCGAAGAGTTCAATCGCTCGCTAGGTGCGAGTGGCGCCTACGTTGTCGTGGCTAACATGTCCTTTGGCATCGACACAAGTCGATGCACGGATTTTCCACTCCTCAACGATGCCTTCAATCGAGCAGGCGCTGCAGGAATACTTTCGGTTGGCAGTACTGGCAATACAGGAGGCTTTATTTCTGATAGTGCAGCGGACGATGTTGCAAGCACCTGCTCGAGCGAGTTTATGATTGGCGTCACGGCCTCCAATTTTGGAGACTCCGTGCGTGCCGACGCGCGATTTAGCTCAACCTTTATAGACATCGCCGCACCTGGAGATATTTATCCCTCCATCAGGTACAGCAACAGCAGCGACTCGTTTAGTGGTACTTCTGGTGCGGCTCCTCATGTGGCTGGTACCATTGCGCTCTTATACAGCCTGGATTGCCCGGCGCTCGACCGGCTTGCACTTCGTTTTCCAGCAGAGGCCGCGCGTGTAGTACGACGTCTCCTCCTAGAAAGCGCTGATAAAGATGTGGGCGACCTAGGAGGAAAGGTGTCTAGCGGTGGTCGACTTAATGCTGGTGCGGCCGTTAGAAGCGTACTCGAGAGCCTGTGCGTCAATGATGAACTGTTAGTGGCGTTCGAGACAGGAGCCACTTCACCAGAGATGCTCACCTTGGATGATGGCAGCGAACTCGTGCTGCTCCGAAGTCTAAGCGAGCGGTGGAACATCCACTTGTACGATGCCCCGAACGCCGAACTCGATGGCTTGGCAGCGCGGACACGCAGTCTGGCTCAAGTGGTAGCCGCCGAGCCAAATCTGCAACTCTTACTTCGCTCGAGAACACCTTCAGATCCTGACTACGCAGCTCAGGAGTATGCCGACCAACTTGGACTGCCAGAGGCGTGGTCATTGATCTACGGCGAATCCACAAATCCTTCGCCGACTCCAGTAGTCACCGCTGTCTTTGATCAAAACTTCGCGCTCGAAGCTGGCGATCTCGACGGAAGGCTATACGTAAACACCGCTGAGATCGAGAACAATGGCATCGACGACGACGCCAACGGCTTCATCGACGACGCGCGTGGAGTACCACTCAAGCCAGGTTCGTCAGAGCTTGGCTTTGGAAGTCACGGTCGCGCCGTTACGAGCCTACTTGCCGCCAATGCCGATGACGGCCTCAACATTGCAGGAGTCGATTGGGCAGGTAGCGTCCTGCCCATGCGCGGAAGCACACTCGCCGATTGGGTGCGCGGGGCCGACTACGCTGCCCAATTGCGCAATACCTACAACGCGAACATGGGCAGCGGTGACGGTGCCCTCATCGTAAGCTACCTCACCCCACAAGGCGCACCGCGTAGTGTTGTCGATGAGCCTCAGGTTGTTGAGCTGGTGGCAGAAGGCTTGCTAAACGCGGGCATACTATTAGTAGGCGCCGCAGCCGACCGTTCTATGGCAGCAGCCGATTTTCCCAGCGCTGTGCTTGGAGACCATATTCTTGCCGCTACAACAAACCAACCGGATGAAATTGTCGAGGCCCTCCGTAGTCTCAACCATACCCTCGTTGCTCCAGGTGGTCCCTACTTTATAGAGCGCATAGGACCTGATACCGTCGCGATAAATGGTAGTTCTGGAGCAGCTGCCTTGGCTGCAGGCGGTGTAGCGCTCCTTTACCAATCTCAATGCGCCGATTACATGAGCCGAGCAGGAGCCGATCCTAGCGGCGTAGCCAGAGAAGTTCGGGATGTGCTTCGCGATGCTGGAGGTACCAGCCGCAAACTCGATATAGGCAGCGCGGCGGCCATTGCCGAAATTGCCTGTAGCGAAGCCAGCCCGTGCAGCGTCATCAGTCTTCCAAGGAATGCCGTGACCCGGAGCAGCTTATTAGATGTCTTGGTGAGTAGCTCGTCTACAACCACTTGCCCTTTGAGTGTGGTTGATGCGGTGGGGCGAATCATGGCCCATATCGACCAACTTCCCGACGGTGTGAGTAGTCAAACCATAGAGACTAGTGGGTGGGCAGCTGGCATATACTTTTTGCGCATTGGTGATGAAGCATCCTCAAATGCACTGCCGATATCTGTGTGGTAGAGAAAGCTAAAGAACGGTCTTCCGAAAAATCCTCTCACAAATACTCCTAAACCCTTTCAAGATTTGATGCAAAGGGTTATCTTTGCACCCGCTCCGGAAAAATCGCCGGGATTAAGGCTCTGTAGCTCAACTGGATAGAGCACTGCACTACGGATGCAGAGGTTTCAGGTTCGAATCCTGACAGGGTCACCATCCGCTCAAGCCGACCTCATGGCCAAGATCTGCCAACTTACGGGGAAGCGTCCCACCTCAGGGAACAACGTTTCACACTCGAACCGCAAAACCAAGCGGCGTTTCCTCCCCAACCTCCAATCCAAGCGTTTCTTCATCCCGGAGACGGGTGAAACTGTGCGTCTCAAGGTTTCGGCCAACGCGATCAAGACGATCAACAAGCTCGGAATCTACGCTTACCTCAAGAAGCTCGACCGCAAGGGCGTAAACCACGGCGTCAAGCTCTAAGCACCTGCCCAACCCATATCCGCGATCATGGCCAAGAAGAGCAAAGGCAACCGCCTCCAAATCATCCTCGAGTGCACCGAGCATAAGGCCAGTGGCCTGCCCGGAATCAGCCGCTACGTAACGCAGAAGAACCGGAAAAATACTCCGGATCGCCTCGAGCTAAAGAAGTACAATCCCGTGATGCGCAAAATGACTGTGCACCGCGAAATCAAATAATCCGAAGCCAATCCTGGTTTCGCCAAGCAACCTGAGCTATGGCTAAAGTATCCAAGAACGCCCGTGTCGCCCAACGTGCCGCCAATGCCGGTTCGGGACGCGACCACGTTAAAGTCGTCAAGTCAATCAAAGACCCGAAAACGGGCAAAATTACCTTTAAGGAGCAGATCGTCCACAAAGACAAGGTGAAGCAGTTCTTCGCCAGCAAGTAGTCTTTTCGGACCTCTCCGAATCCCACGTGCAAAAATGCTGAGGCTCTCCCATCCCTGGGAGGGCCTCGCTTGTTTTGGCGAAAGCCGAACCATCCAATCCTCGACCCAAAGGCGTTACTTCTATCCTCTCCCCCACCTGCACCGCATGAGCTTCTTTAAACGCTTCTTCAATCAAGAGAAAAAGGAAGACCTCGATCAAGGCCTTGAAAAGACGAAATCTTCCCTCTTTGGGCAACTCGGTAAGGCCGTCGCGGGCAAGTCTAAGGTTGACGAGGAAGTCCTTGATGAACTAGAATCCATTCTCATCGCCAGCGATGTCGGTCTAGACACCACTGTAAAGATTATCGACCGGCTCGAGGCACGAGTTGCGGAAGACAAATACCTCGGCACCGAAGACTTGAATCGTCTCCTCCACGATGAAGTGGTACGTCTCATGTCGGAGGCCAACACCTTTAACGCAGACACTTACAGTCTCCCAACCGATAAGCAACCGGCGGTAATTCTCGTCGTTGGCGTCAACGGTGTGGGCAAGACCACTACCATCGGCAAGCTTGCGCATCAATACCGGCAACAAGGACTGCGCGTACTGTTGGGCGCAGGCGATACTTTCCGTGCGGCAGCTGTGGATCAGCTAAAGATATGGGCCGATCGTAGCGGGGCTGATTTCTTTGGAAAAGGCATGAACGTCGACCCAGCCGCCGTCGCCTACGAAGCGACTGCTCGAGGTGTGCAGGAAGGCTATGATGTCGTGATTATCGATACTGCTGGTCGGCTCCACAACAAGGTGGGGCTGATGAATGAGCTGTCCAAAATTCATCGCTCGGTAGCCAAGACGCTGCCCGATGCTCCACACGAAGTACTGCTTGTGCTGGATGCCTCGACCGGCCAAAACGCTTTTGAACAGGCGACAGCATTTACTGAGGCGACTCAAGTGTCTGCGATAGCACTTACAAAACTCGACGGCACTGCGAAGGGTGGCGTTGTGATTGGCATCAGCGACCAGTTCAAAACCCCGATCAAGTACATCGGCGTCGGAGAAGGATTGGAGCAGTTGCAGATCTTCAACAAAGAAGCTTTCGTAGAGAGTCTGTTTGGTGGCCAACTCATCGGCAAGTAAGCTGCGCTTTCTGCAAACTCGAGTCAATACATCTCGCGTCGTAGCGTTGTGTG
>ENA-ORXU01002000-ORXU01002000.1-marine-metagenome-genome-assembly--contig:-NODE-2000-length-14735-cov-4.497203_pt1 | contig 14735 bp, 20 predicted proteins | sample MGYA00237869_ERZ511484 | MGnify/ENA metagenome assembly ERZ511484
GGGGGGGGGGGGGGGGGGGCTTGTCGGCGTCTCGGTGCTCTAGTGCATAGGATGTGCCGAATGTCCTTGAAAGGCCAGATAAATGTACGTGTGCACTGTCATGAAGAAGCGTGTCTAGATCCAAGTGTGCCCTTCTTGTTTGTCAGTTGTGCAGGCCCTGTGACCCGCCCGACACGGCGCCTGGATCGGCGCCCCCCCGCTTTCCTGCTGCTTGGTCCGCGCCCTGGCTTCCCCGTCGCTGATCAGCCCCGTAGCTGCCCGTCGGGCGCCGCTCTTTTGCTTCTTCTTGCACCTGCGCACTCTATTGGTGCCCTGTGCTGGCTATCGCGCTCTGCGTTCGACGATTGCTTGCATCTGTCACTCCTGCTCACATCTGTCACTACTGCTCACATATGTCACTACTGCTCCCATCTATCACAACTGCTCACATCTATCAATACTACTGCAATGATGACGCCAGTCGCGGGGGACCCCACATCAGCACGCCTGCAGTGGACAATTCGCCCAGCTCTCCACACCTGACGCGATCCACGGGCCACCCCCAGATGTGCAGACGCGTGGCCCGCTCACGAGGCGGCGTCCCCGGGCTGCACCAGGTCGCCCGCGGCACTGCCCTCGTCCGTCTCTGGATCCGGCATGTAGGCTTCCGGGAACTTGGCGCGGTTCGGGTCGGCACCTTCCACGATAACCAGGCCATTTTGCTCGGCTCTGTTCTTCTGCAGGTACTTGTCCAGGCTGACACTCTCCACCACGTCCCGCTTGAAGCGGTCAACGTCGGGTTCGCTGGCCTTGACGCCCGTTGCGACCACCTCCACAGCCTCTGCCACAAAGGTGCAGATCATACCATAGCGGCCCATCGTCACGTGCACGGTCACCACCTGGCCCGAATCGGTGGGCTCCTTGATGCGGTGGCGGGCATTGAGGTGGACAAACATCCATTTCGCCGCCTCGACGACGCCGGCCCGCCAACCGTCCGTCTGGCTAAAGCGGTCGTTCAGCTTCCACCCGTTCGCCGTGTTGACGGTCATGATGGCTGGCGCCGACTTGGTGGCGATGCTGAACCAGGCAGCCGTGACGTCCGCCTTGAACGACCACATGGGTGCGAGAAGACCATTCCGAGCGACGCACATGCCCGCACCGCCTTCGGAAAGACGTTGCCACGAGTGTGCTTTTGGGTTGGCTATTTGATCATCTCCAGCAGGAAAAGGTTGGCCTCTTCCGCGCTGACGCCCACAATTCCATCGCGTTGACCACAATCACCTCAAGCTTGTTCTCAGGATATAGAGAAATGTCGCCAGAGACGACAGCCAGTGGGACCAGCTTAGTCACTCGCGAGTTGAGGAAGCCACAGCTCCCTTGCATTCCGACCGTGCCCTTCGAGCGCCGCCTGGCCTGCGCCTCCGCAGACGTCTCCACGTCGCCGACAAGCGCAGTTGCGCAACGGAGGCGTGAACTGGGCGCCGTCGTCATACGCCGCACCTTGTTGACAGATGCGTCGTCGGGAGCCAAGTGCAGAGGGGCCAAGCCATTATGCATCGGGCTTTTGCTGCATGCCGGCGGCAGCGGCGCAACGTCGCCTTGCGCTGGCAGCGCCGACAGACCGTCGGCGTGCACGGGAAGAAACAGCGGCAAGTCGCCGTCCACCGGCACGTCGCCGTTGACCGGTGCCTACGATGACTGGGTGGGCGCGGTTCGCAGTGACGTCGTTTTCTGGACGTGTGCCTGTCGTGCGCAAATCGCACGCGCTTCGAAGCGGGAGCCTCCTTGTTGTCGTCATCTTCGAGGTCGCTCATTTAGCGTGCCATTGAGACGGGCTTGCAGGCGGCGCGGATCTCGACCTTTAGGTTCAAAACATGACGTCGCGAGCACCCGAGTCCAGTCGCCGGGCGTCTCCAGCAGCTGAGTGTTCACCTTAAAGAAGGCATTCACGTTCGACAACTGCAACTTGAGCCTGAGTAGTTCCATTACGTCATGCTTTAGCTGCTCCGGCTCCATGTCAGCATCGAGCACCATCTCTACAGCATTTCACCACCGGGCTCATTGGCCCCACAGGGCGTCATGCCGCTGCCGGGCACCTCGGCGGCGCCGGGCACCTTATCAGCTCCATGCATCACCGCACGGGGCGTCTTGCCCCTATCGCGTGCCACCCTTCCCGGCGCTTTTTCCCTGGAGGGCGCCCTGCTTCGGCCGGGCGTCTTTCCCGGGACAGTCGCGCTCCCCCCACCGTGGGCGATGCTCAGAGCGGGAGCCTCGCCCCTGCTTTCAGCTGTCGTTCTACTTAGTACCAGATGCTCATCGGAAGCCTTCGCAACTTTGAGTGCCTTAGCCGCCGCCCTGGCCGCCATTGACGCCTTCGTCGCTGTCGCCGTCCTGGTCCTTGTGGCTGCTTTCGTCGCTGCCATGGCTGGGACAGCAGTCGCTGCCTCGGTAGCAACGATAGCGGCGCCAGCCCCGGCCTGGGAAGTGAGCGTCCCAGCGACGGCAGAGCTGCTTGTGGCCGTCGCAGGACCTGCGCTTCTGACGCTGAGCTCCATGAGGCTCGCCGAAGCACCAATCTCGCCCGCTCTGAGAGACACTCCCACCAGAGCTACCAGGAAGAAAGCAATGAACCAGAAGGCCTTGCCGCGTCGACGCCTAGCTGCCTCGCTCCAGCGCTTGGCAGCCGCCGCGCGGGCCCATTCAGGCGTAAACGGCTTAGCGATTCTGCCGGTGTTGAAAATGGGACGACGCGAGCCTTACAGAGCCGACCGGGTACGGGAGAGAGACGTCGTCCCACGCGGCGCGGCCGTTGGAGTCGACTGCCCCGGAGCTGGCGTCCTTCGTTGCACGGACGACGGCATCGACGACGATCCAGGGGCTGGTGTCAATGCCGCTCTCAGCGGTGGCAGTGATGGGATGAGAAACGACGGGATGGGCAGCGTGGAGGGATCAGGTGACGGCTGGTCAGCTTCAAGCTGCATGGCGATCTGACTCCGAGCGACCGCAGCATGTTGCTGCATGCTCTGATACACCATGAAGCGGAGTACGTGGTCTTTGTCCTCGGGGGCTGCCGCCGTTGGGGAGGCGGCCAAGCCGAAGATACGGCCGTCAAACTCGTAAGCTTTCAGGCCCGCGACGCGGCTGCCGAGCGTAAGGGCGGATTCGTCGATGTCGCCGACGTCAAGACCGAGAGCCGCCGCTGCGACAGCCGCGGGCTCCCGTATCGTTTCCTTGGTCTGATAGTCACGTGGCGAAGACGACGACGACTTTGACACAGAAACAAGCCGACGAGGCTGCATGACAGGGTAGGTGAAGGTAGGGTGGGTCTTTGAGGCGACAGTATTGGCGGACGTGATCAGGAGCACGAGGACAGTCGTGGTGGGCGCGGGGATCAGGTCGACTTGAGGGCAGTGGGACGGTGGAGCGCCGACACCCTAGATGCACCCCTAATGATAGACAAGGGACATGCAGATGCGATCCATGTGAAGCGATGTATCCGAAAGGAAAGCGGCAAGGATGAACAGGAGAGCGGGCCACAAAGCTACAGAGATTCATGCAAGGCGGCGTAGGGGAACAGAACAACCGACTACCCGCGCTCCACTGACCAGTTGTCGAACACACCCATCTGCTGTCCCGTCCAACACATCACTTGCACAGAGATGAGCTCACCTCATCGAAGCGGTAGGATAGAAAAATGGATCGCTGATCCGCCTGGTCAGCGGCTGTGTCAGGCGGGCGGTACACCGCACAGCACCTTCCTGATCGATGAGGAGGGCGGTACCCGCCAAAGCCGCACCCCTATCTGAAACACGAGCGGCACGAAGCAGCCTCACACCGCTCGAGGTGTCAACTCCGAGTCTCATCACCCGTCAGCGATGATATCGCCCGCGGACAGTCACTCGCCGGCAGCAGATGGGTAAGCCGCAATTGCTCAGAGACGGGAAAGGAGCGGCAGCACCGACGAGAGACCCCATCGACGCACTTGGCGCCGCGTGTCGGCCGCGTCCGGCGGCTTCATCGCCGGCTGCTGGGCACCAGTCGATCGATTTCGCGGGTGCCAGAAGAAGCGCAGCCCAAGCCACGTCGAAGACCTCTGTATGCAAACGTTCGTCGATGACATCCTCGAACACGAAGGTCGCGGAATACTTCTCATCTGACATTTGCGACGTCGAAACCATGGCGTAAGACTGCAAGGACAGAGTATCGCTCTAGATTGTATCAATTGCAGGGGCCGCATGGCCGATTGGGGGGGGCTGTTGTTCGGCACTGTCTGCCTGCTTTTTAAAGGGTGCAGAATGGTCGCTGTTCATGTTTCCTATAATGGCTCATCAGCGGTGGGCGAAAGGCAGTGACACAGCCTTCTTTGGTACCGACTCGGCTCTTGCGCACGGTCTGCCTGTCTGGTCCTCGCGTGTCGAGCAAGTAACCTCCGTTCCCGCCCTCTTTCTTGCCCCACCAGGGCTTTCTTGGTGCCCTTATCTTCGTCCTTCTACAGCGCCCGCGGCGCATCTGACGACGCTAGCGACGCCGCTTGTCGCTGAGCAGGCGCCACAGGCCCATTGGTGCTACAGCATTTACCGACGCCTGATTGCCGACGCCGGCGCGCCCCGCCTTTGTTTCGTGACATTGTTCTGCCTGCCCTGTTTGATCCCGCTGACGTCTCGCCGAGCGTGAGCGTTGTGTGTGCGGTGCTCATACGCGGGGCGGGTTGTAGTACAATGAATCGCGATCATCTGGAAGAGGAGGGAAGTACCGGCCGTCCTACCCGCTCGTGCGTCACACGCTTTGAGACTCGAGGTCCAGGAAGTCAGGCCGACCAGAACCTCAAGACCAACAGGCACGGTTCACGTGCCAGCGACGACGGTGCCTCCAACCGTCATCGCCCTTCGTCTTTTCAGGGCGGAGACCGCTGCACGGGAACCGGGGCCACTAGTTGGCGTGGTTTTGCACTGCCTCATACTTACGATGTTGATATTTTCCTCCAATGCATGACAATATCCAATCTGGATTGACACGCTCCGCTGGCGGCACCGGACGATACGACGAGCCCACCGGGACATGTGCGCCGCACGCGCTCACAAGCCGCAGCGGCCCGCCACAAAGACGACACACCACCGGCTACATGGCGTCCGCGCACCAGCGGCGACAGCCACAAGTACAACGCCGCTGGCGTAGTTCTACATATCCCTCTAAAACTGCCGAACATGGTGGGGCCGTCAAGATCCCCATAGCCCTCTAGGAAAGCCCGCGCCGTGGCGCACCCGTCCAGGCCAATGGCAATCGAAACCAACGAGGGCAAGGCCCACAGCGATGATGTTTGACGTCGTCCGCCGACGGCGGAGACAGACAATGGCGCCGCCACACTCCCTTCGGAAAAGACGCCTGCCGTTTGGAGCAGCCATCATCCGGCGGCGCCGCCGCAGAGGACCAAAAATCTTGTAACGGCGCAACCGCGCCCCTGCGCCGCGCCGCTGGAAGCTTCATGTCGGTGCCGCCGCCGCTGCAGTCCAGGTGGGGCCGCGCGCGCCCGCGCTGAGGGCTTTGCGGCCCCCGACTTCCCCTCTGAGTCAAGGAAGATGCGCGCCTCGCGGGGCCCGCGCCGCCGTCGTCGCAGCGCAAATCAGACGACGGCAGGAACTTTCCCCATTGGCTTCTTTGCGCCCACCTATGCCCACTGGCGCAGACGAAGACGTGCTTCGCGTGCCGGCGGCAAGACGGCAGCCGATTAGGCCGCGCGAAGACCTCCCCCCGTCGGCGGCCTCGCCCCTCAAGACGACGACGGGGGCAGAAGATGACGCGCTTCGCGCGCCCGCCACAACACTGTCGCTCATCGCTTGAGTTCCCGGTCCCGCGCCGATGGCGCCCCGGAGAGCTCCTTTTGCGACCGCGTCGCCGTCGCTTAGCAACGACCAGACGAGCAACGCACGCCGCGCGAGACGCCGAACAGACACATGCCCCCGATCAAGTTGGCTGCGGGTCAACAATCAGCGTTGGCCTCGGGCGGGTTGTTGGGCTCAAGCCTGGCGGGAAAAACAAGGCAACGTCGCCGACCGATCGCACCCATCCCGACTTAGCCCGTGTCGTCGACGCCCTTGTCAGTCCGCCACCTTTGCAACCACCACGCCCGGTGGGGGAGGGACCGTGGGCCTGCCGTGCACGCGCGCCCATGGACGCCGCGAGGATGACTTGGCCGTCGAAACAGACTTTGAACACAGGTGCCGCGTAGTCACCATCCTAGAAGGCCCACTGGGCCCGGCGTCGCCTTGTTCCGTCGTTGACGCCAAGAGGATACCCCCCCCGTTCGGTTCAGGCGCCTGTTCCAATGAGCGCCCGCCCCGGCGGGGCTGTCCGTCACGGTCCGCGTCAGCTTAGGTAAGACGTTGGAGGCGACGTCGATAAGCTAACATGTATCCACCACATCTGGTCGCGTTGACGACGCCCCGTCTCAGTCTCCGTCCCACGCGCAGAGCGGAATGGTCGAGTGTGTCGGCGACCGTCATGAGCGTCGTCGCATGTGCCCCTCAAGACAAAGCCGACCATCACGGCTCGGCCGACTAAAGAACGCATTGCACCGAGCCGTCCGGCCCTCTTCGAAGCGCAGCGCTGGTCACCAATCGGCGCCCGCCCCGAAAGGGCGTCTCGTAAGCATGTGTGCCGGTGGGGCCTGTTCCAACGGCTCGATCTCGGGTTGGGGGATGAATACGGCAACACGGAAGGCCTCCCGTTGCGCCACGAAGTCCAATCAACGAAACGACGCGCATGATCGGTCGCCGTGACCGACTCAGTCGAAGATGCCGCCGGCGGCAGCCGCCGGCGTCGACTACCATACGTCCTCGGGGATGCTCCGCGTTGTCAACTAGCGAAGATCTTTGTCACGAGCGTCACCAGCCGCGGGGTCTCTGCCCGCGCCGTCGTTCCCGCGACACGGGGACGGACAAGCCGCGCGCGTCTACGCCCGGCACGGGAGACGCTTCTCCCCCTCCTCAACGGGGCCGACGGTCGCGGCTTTGCGGCCCCATGTACGCATCGCGTCGAATTGACACCACCCCGCTTAAAGGCGGAGCGCTGGTGACCAATTAGCTCCTGCCCCAGACGGACGACTCGCTGCCTCGCGTGCCGGCGGTGCCGGCTCTGACTTCGGCGGTACCGCTGGTGACCACGAGCCGTCATCGCCGCCAGTATTGCGGTTCTTGAATGCTCGTCGTTTTTGTCGCAGCAGCGCACCTTGTGTATTGCGCTCGTACGAATATTTGCTTCTTCTCTCTTGGGCTGCGAGATACCAGGCGCGTGGTATCTTGCCCGGTCCTTGTCGCAACTAAGTAGCGCTGTCTGCCGAAGTACCCCGCGTAGGGCCGGATATTTTCCGAGATACTTGACAGGGCGTCATCTCCGGAGGTGGTTGCTACCAGTCAAGCCCTGCCCACAGTTCCGAGCCGCCTGAAAAGGTGAGAACGCCACCGACGCATGGCCGTGACGCCCATTTTCCACAAACGCTGGTGGGTCTGAGCACGTCCTGCACAAGTGCCGGAAGGTACAGCATGCTCATGCAGGGCCCCCTCGCAAGGTTGCGCGGTCGGACAGTTGCGCGTAGGAGCCGGGGAAACAACAAGCGCGGCCGGCGATGACAACCAAACTTGGAAGGTGGCCAATGCATGAGGCGGTCAGCTGGCGAAAGCCGGCCATTCGTCTACGTTGCGACGGCTGTATGTGAGGCCTGAACGCTGGGTTCTCGCACAGGCCGACCTTCTTCGAAAGAGCTGGTGGCACACAGCGTAATTACTTCGGTCCGGCTCGCGCACCTCACCTACGTTGCTCGCTCATTGGAGGATAAGCACCATGTGTGTGGTACGGGTCGAAACGCAGGCTGAAAAGAAGCACGATGGCCAGCCCAACGCCTCAACAGATGAGGAAAGACGACAGCCCAGGAGCTTAGCCTCTGCTCCAGGGCTCATCAACCGCTCTACGTCGGGTGCTGAAGACATGTCCTGATGTCTTGGCAGTCAATGCGTCTTTGGTGGACGTCCTCAGGAGCAGCGCGACTGGTGTATAGGGATGGGTGGCCCACCGTTGAGGAGCATGAGACAGGGAACCCGCTGATGTGTTTTCCCTGCGGATACGTAGTGTACGTAATGCTTGACTTTGGTGGGTGGTGCGTCAGCCGGCCTTGCCTGGCGCACGTGCTAACCGGGGACGCAGGCGCGGAAACGTAGCACTGCTGGAACTCCTGGCAATGGGACGGGAATTGGGACGAGGCCAAGTAGTACCACAATACTGTGTCTCTTCCAATCTGCGGCTGTGATCCGGCTTTGACTCCTCGTTGTGGTGAGCGAGTCTTGGCCAATGATCGTGAGCCTGTCGCCCACGCCGTGCTGCGCTCATCGGCCCCCGCGCGCCCGTGCATTCGTCTGCCGCGGGCGTGGCATGCGGGCGCCCAGCTTCTGGGGCCGCTAGATTGGCGGTGCCTGGTTAGCTTGCTGGGAGACGCTGGTTGCCTGCGCCGCTAATGCGCCCCCCGCCGACGATGGCTCGCCGCACTTGCGTCCGATGGCGGGCCAGTTGCGAACGGTGACCCGACACGCCGCTGAGAAACACTCATCCCGGTCCGCAGCCCACAGGATTGGGCGGGTACAGCGTGGTCTTCACCTGTGCAAAAGCGGCTCCCTCCCCTGGATGCAGCGAGAGGGGGAATATAACTACCAATTTCGTCAAGAACTCAGTGTCACTCCTGGCGTGTGCCGCTGTGCGCCCCACACATGGAGCAATAACGGTCTCACGCTCATTGTTGCACATTCCACCGGTTGAGCCCCCCCGGCTGCCGTCCATCCTCAAACTCCCTTGGATTACCTCACTGCTCCTCCTGCATACACGGCTGCGTCGAGCACTGGTACAGCGCGCTGGTGTTGCTCATGCACCGGTCGTGGACAAGCATAGGGTTGAAGTGATCCCGCAGGGGGCCCCCCGCGATGCGAACGTCTGCGCAGCTCCAGAAGGTACCCTGCCGATAGCCGCCGCCGCACCACGTAAACCCGAGGACGTACAACCCGTCTTCGAAGACGGGGGGGATGGTCACCCACTGCTGGTAGGGCCGCCCGTGATTGCCGTTGCCGCACTCGATTTCATTGCGCTTTGGGCAGTTGACCTCGCCGGCACTCCAGCTGGACCACCGGAAAGCGACATTTCTACGGCTTTCTGTCCCCTCCCACGCTCTACAACGCTGCTGCCCCCCTCCGCAGGTGGCTTGTTGAGGCTGACGCTGGTACACCCAAAGGACCGCTTCAACCGTGAAGCTCATGCCCGGAATTCGCACACCACACCCCCGCCGTGGGCGTCGGGGTCAGGGACGTACGCGGAGGGGGAAGGGCGCCCCACGGCGGCAGGTGGCGGAGGTGGCAGTGGGACTTTGCTTTAATGAGGAGAACGTGTGTAATTACGTACGTATGTGCGTATGTGCGTATGTGCGTACGTACGTATGTGCGTATGTGCGCACATGCGTATGTCCGCACATGCGTATGTGCCCATGTGCGTATGTGCGTATGTGCGTTTGTGCGTACGAGCGTATATGCGTGTGTGCGTACGTGCGTACGTGCGTACGTGCGTACGTGCGTATGTGCGTATGCGCTGGGCCGGAGGCGCCGCCACCGCCAGGGATAGAGCGGCTCCCGGCGCTGCGGAGGGCGCGCAATGGGGGGGGGGGGGGGGGGGGGGGGGGGGGGGGGGGGGTCGCTACTCGTACCCGTGGCGGCATCGGCGTTACTGCCAGTGGCGGCGGCGCGCAGGCTGGCACGTGCCGCCGCTACCGCTCGCCGTCGGTCACCGCGTCGCCGTCTGTGGCGGCGGTGTCATCCGCACCCCTTACCCCTGCGCTTCTGGCGTAGTGCTGCACTTGTTTCAGTCCTGCTGGCTGCGGATTCTGGTTGACCCTTTGCGTTGTGCTTTCCACTGTCACTGCCATGTTATTTTGCAATTGTTGGACCAGGGCTTCACGCGCATGCTGACTCACCGCCTCGTCCGCGTGTACCCGTTCATGTGCTCGGCCAAGGTCCCCACGTTGAGCACTTGCAAGGTGGCGTTTATGAAAACTAACCGCCTCTTCGACAATATTGGCAGGCGCAGCAAGGCAAGAACCCTTCCGCTAGGGTAAGCTGCTCGGAGTTCTGGGACCGAAGACACCTGCCTTGCGTTACCGCTCAATCGAAGGGCCTCCCCGTCTCTCTCAAGCAGCTCCCTTGCTGACATAGCCCGCTTCTCTGGACAATCATCTCCGTGCTTGTGAACTCTCTTGTCGGCTGCAATGCCGAAACCTGCAGGTACATCGTCGCTGCGGACGAAGAGCAGTGCACTCTTACCGGTGCTCAGCAGCGCAGGGTGATGTACACCATCCTTCACGCCACTCCAAGTGTCTGTGGCTTAGGAGCGGTCTGGCGTTGCCGCTCGACCCAGCGGTACCGCCAAATTGCCGCAGGTCAGGGCGTCGCTGTGGAGGTGCCGACGGCGGCAGCTGTGCGACCGCGACCGCGAATGCGTCGGCGGACAGCCTATTTGACGCGGGCGAGGGGGAGGATGGGGAGCTCTTGAGGGATTTTTCCTTCTCTTGGGGCGCGTTCAACGAGGTGTTTGGCGACACGCCGCTCGAGGACGCCGTTACTGCGCTTGTCACTGAGTACGCGGCACTATACGCCCGCATCGCAGGGTGTGCCACCCTCAGAACGGCGCCGCTCACGACGTTGGATGTAGTCGAGGCCGTTTCCAACGACGCTGTTGAGTTGTGTCGGGGTCCTTCAAGCACTTTTATAGGGAGGTACAGATTTCGAAGGTGCACGAGCTCCGGCGCCATCTGCTGGACGTCATCCGCATCTACGGACACTTGCGGCATTGCAGCACGTGCTCAAGCAAAGCCGGCCACAAGGTCGACAAGGGATCATATAGCCGCCCAAACAAGACCGTCAAGACCGACACGCACCAGATTGTTCGGCTGTCGCAAATCTCGCGGGCGGTGGCGGCCCGCAACGCGAACGTCGACCTGACTACGACGCGCTCGCGTCAGCGCGTGCGTTCCGCGCCGGGGCGCCCCATCCGCGGAGTACCGCGCGTGTCTGTCGGCACCCTCTCCCTCCGCCTGGGGCTGGGGCGCCTTAGCGCCCTGCTCGGCCAGCCAGCGGCAAGAACGGATGCTAGTCAATCGCCAGGTGGAGCTGATGGCGCGGGTAGAGTGCGGAACCCCCGTGCAGCAGCCGCTTCGGGGTTCCCCACGATTCCGGGCCGGCCCAGCGTGGTTTGATGCGGTGCAGTTTAGGGTCCCCTCCACCAGCCCAAACGACGAGGCGCGTGGCCAGGTGGAGCCGCAGTACCAGAAGGTGCGGGAGATCCTTTGCTGAAAGGAGGAGGACGTGGTTGTGATGTGCAAGTTTCGGGAAGTAGACAACGCGCCCAACTACCCGCTGGCGTGGCGGCTGTGTACACAGACTGCCTGGACCTTCGACCGGGAAGGGGAGCGGGAGCTTGAGGCGGGCCAGCTGTCGCGCGTGCACCTGGTAGTGCACGTCGTGCCCGCCTTCGCTGACTTTATCAAGCGCCGGGGGGTCAAGGCGACTCCCTTGTGCTACATTGGGCAGGTGAGGTACCTGCTGGAGATGTGATTCATGACCGAGGAGTTCTCACTTTGTGAGTAGAGACGGGCGTCGGTCCATCGGCGTCTTTTCTGTCATCATTTTGTATCTGAATGACGCCGCCAGCGGCCTCGTCCGCGCGTGCGGCTGACAAAAGAGCACCTGACAGGTCCGATATAATGGTCACTAACACTCGGTTGTGCTGGTGTTGGGTATGGGGTCTAGGTAAAGGTACAAATGCCGCTGAATGCCGCTACAATCGCGCAGTTGTACCATCGAAGGGGGGGGCTCCCGCCGACTCGGCCGCTGAGGGCGCACGGAAGTGTAGCGGTGCGGTGCAGCGCCAGGGCGGGCAGCGTCAAGGCGAGTCACCCGCGTGGGCTTCTGAGTGTTGTGGAACACTTTCGGGGGGTCGCTGCCGCTCGTGGACACAAAGAGACGAATTGCAGCGTTGGCAACACCGGTGGCAGCGTTGGCAACACCGGTGGCAGCTGTCGCACGGGCGGGAAACGGCGGTGATCGCGGCAGTGGTGGCCGTCGTACGGGCAGGTGGCGGCGGTGGCGGCCTTTGTGGTCGACGTCGCACGGTCGGGTAGCGTCGGTGGCGGCCCTGGTGGTGGCCTTTGCGCCGGCGGGTGGCGGCTGTCGCGGCCGCAGGTGTGGCCCTCACGCGGGCGGGGGGATGAAGCTCATTGACAGCAGCGGGTGCATAATTCCCGCCGTGCCGCCGCTGGGCAGACCCACCTCGCGCACGAGGCCGGGGCGTCGCACAGCACTTTTCCATGAGAACACACGGGGGGCGGCACGGCGGCGGCCGCGGCAGAGTTGGCGACGGCCGCGAAGGGCATTCGGGGGGGCGCTTTCTCGGTAGGGGACGGTTGTCCGCTACCAGTCCCGGTGTCCAACAGGAACGGTGGGGCAGTGCCGTCGGAGTTGGGCGGGGGTTCCGTCAAAAAGCAAGTTGATCCCGTGGAACGTACCCCATCGCGAGCGACAGGATCCTGTGAGACACGCCCCAACAAGAAGCGAGTTTGGTGCCCTCAGCGATTTATGGCCGAGTTCTCATAAATGTGTTTTTTTGTGTTCATTTCTATCTGGAATCCTGGCCGCTCGTACCGATGCGGACTGATCCTCAGATGCCCAAGATAACCCAGAATGTTTGGGTCATCGTGCCGTAAGGGATGCGTGATGACCACCGATGGCCCTGATTGTCTGCAGAGACGATAATGCACCGGGCACACTGGATCCCGTGGCAACGGATGCGCCTTCTGTTGCACACCGCGCACCGTGTGCGTCTTTCAGGATACTTTGCTCTTGGGAACGGATTAGTACGGATTTAGATTCTCACAAAAGCAACCCCCGTCCAGTGCCTGGAAAACGCGGTTCACACCAACACAACCCCAGACACAAATCTACGGGAACTGTGAATAGGCCTCGGCTGGAGGTCGTTCTAAGGACAGCGGTTGTGCCTGTCAATTTGAGCACAGCACTCGTCGTACGCCTGCGTGACATGCGGCAGATTAACGTTCGGGGCGACACGCTCGGCATCCTCCCCCATCTGACGCCAGCACACCCAGTCATAGGGGTTGCCCGGTAGCAACGTGGACATGGACGAGACAGAGTATCTACGCTCACGGTACACCCACGTCATCGCAATCAGCTTTACCGTTCCTTCTGGCGTTGAGTGAATAAACGTGGCGTGATCTCCGCGGGTGTCCACCTCCAGCGTTGACAGGGTGCTCATCGGGTAGCCACCTGTAGCTGTCTTGACGACACCGATAAAGCGCATCCCCATCGCTATCAGCTCCGTGGCGGCCGTCACGCTGGCAAAGTAGAAGTCTGCGCAGACCACGCGATGCGTGCCGGCCCAGCGTGCAACCAGGAGTTTTAGCACAGCCGCGCCGTGAGGCACACTGCCGTCTTCGTTTGTACCGACTGCTCGCTGGTGTTCCGCCGAGGTCACAACGCTCAAGCGCAGCATTATCCCGATTCTCTCGTATGCCGCATTTTGTATCTCACAGTTTTTTTCAGGCTTGCGGTCGATAGCGACGTACATAGGGAGCCCCCGCTTGATCCACGGGCCACTTTGCCCATACCACTTGCACATCGACTCTTCGACGCAAATGTACTCGCTGGGTGACACGTGGGCATCGCGATGAGCATTGATGGAATTCACGAAGTCGGAAAATAACTCCCACCTGCTCTGCTCCGAGTCGTCACGACCGCTGCTATGTTGCACACTGAAGGCCATACTGGACCACAGCGCATCGAAGCGGCAGCGAGAGAGGCCCGTGCGCTCGCCAAAAGCGGGCGCTATGAGGTACGGGTTGCGCGGCTTGGTCGACCGCAACTCCGCACGCGAGCCAAACTCGTAGAGGGTCGGCAGGATGGTCACCCCGATGAACTCAAGCAGCTCCCCCCGGGTGGTTGGCTGCATACCACGCCCCTCGGGAGCAGGAGAGGTCAGGCACACCATGCGCGTGAGCTGGTTCATTGGGAACATCGCCAAAAAGTAGTGGTAGGTGTGCGCGTCTGACCCACCGAGTCCCCCTCCTCAAAGGTGACATCCCCCGGCGGCTTTCGCACGGAGCAGGTCCGCCGCGCCACCAGAACGCCGACGGGCTCCGTGACTCCCCCCGACGCCCACGTTAGACAATTGGCGGTGACTGTCGCGGGAGGCGTGGGGTGCTCCAAAGAGACAGCCCCGTCTGCGCGCACGGCGTCGCCCAGCGGTGAGAGAGGGGGCTGACCAGGCTTGTGCCGCACATCCGCCGCCGGCGACGCCTGGGTCGTGGGCGAGCCAACCTCGAGGACGGAAGGGGGGGGCAGCGGATTTAGAGTAGGGACGGAGCCCGCCTTGACGCTCGGCAAAGCCAACGTCTTCTCAACCGTCCTCGTTTGGACGACCCACGCAACGCGCAGGTCAGTCTTGCGGCGGCCGTCTTTCTGTAGCCCCGGGATGACCTCCTTGACCCGCCCACTCACGAGCTTGGTGGGGGCCAGCGTCCCAAACAGGCGAGAGCACTCCACGAAGTTGGTCACTTCGTGGCCTCCGTGTAAACATCGGCCTCTACGTACAGGCGCGCATCTTGTCCGGCTCCCTTACCTCGACGACGGCGGGGGGTTGCGGGGGGGGTGGCGGAAGCAGGC
>ENA-ORXU01002005-ORXU01002005.1-marine-metagenome-genome-assembly--contig:-NODE-2005-length-14723-cov-614.287724_pt1 | contig 14723 bp, 14 predicted proteins | sample MGYA00237869_ERZ511484 | MGnify/ENA metagenome assembly ERZ511484
CAAAAAATCGTTGCATAGCCATAGCTACGGAACTATTTTTTGTGTTTTTTAGAAGGGAAAAGAACAAGTATAATGGGCAAGTTATTTATTTTCTTTCACTTAGGCATAAATAATTAAAATTTTTCCTTTTTCAAAAGTACGTTTTTTTGTACATAAAAACACTGTAAATCAGTTTTTTGTATAAAAAATAGCATTACTGAAAAGTACAATTTTAGGAAAATGTGGTTTGTAGAGCAAAGCAAAATGTATGATATTTGTGTTGTCGAAGGAGACAAATGAATTTAAATCTTTTTGATAAGTTTAAGTTTTTTGTTTACCTAAAAAAACACAATTTGGAAATTAGACAACAACATATAGCACGAAAAAACAGATTAAAATCAAAAGAACCAATTAGCACAAAAGAACCAACTAGCACCAAATGAACCATAACAACTAATTGACGACCTAATGCCAAGAAAATGTCGGTGAAATAACCATATCCGACTTTGCTCTGTTCCCAAATGGGCAATATAATAAGCCCTTTCAAGCATAGCTTGAAAGGGCTTTATTTATTTTAAAAATGTAGAGAAAATTCATGAATTTTCAGGCAACGCAGAGTAGTGGAAAAAGATTATTTACTCTATACAAAATATTTTGGAATAAAGTCTAATATAAAGGAAAAAGAACAAGTCGAGAATATACATTTATTTTGTTCCTGATACTTATACACTCTCAATTATCAACTTGCCAAAGGCAAGCTACATTTGATTGATTTTGTTCAATAAATCGACGGTAGCTTGTGGATCTTGCCCTTCTTTTTCGGCGTGTTTGATGGCTTTTTTGGCATATTTTCGGGCGTTATTTTGGTCGCCAAGTTTGTAATAAAGTGCGGCAACGGTATCTGTATTATGAAAATTACTTTCGATACCTACCGAAGTCAATGACCATTGAAGTGCTTTTTTCAAGGTCGCTTTATCTTCTACCAACTCATAAAACGCCCATGCGTAGGCGTTGAGTTGTTGCCAATCTGCGCTGCCATATTTGTCCATATAATTCACTACGGCTTGTATAAATTTTGGTAAATCTTGCGCTCGCTCGTAGTAGTTCATACGAAACTCCATCGAAAGACGGTCGGCTTGGTTGGGAAAAGTTTTTTGGTAAGTTGCGTCTACATCTTTGAGCGTGAGGGGCTTGCCCGTGCCGCCGTAGAGCTTCTTTGAGATAGAGGCTTGTATGTATTTATCGACGGTTTCTTGTCCAAATTCGGTGTTGAATTTCTCTCGGTTTTTCAATAAATACTGCATCGGCTGGTCATCAAAACCATCGGCGTATTTCATCAGGAATGCCATGTTTTCGGCAGTACCCCAATCGTCTTGCGTATCCATGTATTTGAGGGCGAGCATGACGTATTTACGGTCATTATTTTCGTGGCTCGCTATCGCGTAATTTCGTAAGAGTTCGGGTGTGCGTTCGCCTGCTACGAAGCGCATGGCGAGTTTGGCAGACTGACGTTTGGGGTCGATGGCAGCTGCGCCCAAATCAAGGAATTTCGGCACTGGCAAATATCCCATATTTTTGTGTACCAACTCTCCGTCGGGCGATACAAAAAGGTAGGTAGGGTAGGCGTTGACCTCGTATTTGGCAGCTAACAAAACACCCTCGCCTTTTTCCATATCTATTTTTGCATTGATGAAATTGGCATTGTAAAATTCGCCAACTTTTGCCTGCGGGAATACATCGCGAGACATCATTTTGCAGGGTCCGCACCAAGTCGTATAAGCATCCACAAATACGAGTTTGTTTTCTTTTTTGGCTTCCGCCAAAATATCTTTCCAATCAGCCTTGGAAAATTCGACGCCCTGTGCAGAAAGCATCGTCCCTGTCAAAAACAAGGCAAATAAGAGTATATTTTTCATAAGAAAGAAATGAGAAGTGAGATGAGAGACATGAGAGAGACGAGAGATGAGAGACGAGACGTGAGAAGTAATTTCTCTTATCTCTTGTCTCACCTCTCTCGTCTCAATTCTAAAGTACCTCTTTTATTTTGCGAATGAGAAGGTCGGCTCCCTGATATAATTTACGATTTTTGGCTTGTTCTGCTGTTGTTTTGAGTTGTTCGGCGATTTGTAGGGCTTCCTTGTTTTTGCCGTTTGCGTGTAGCAATTGGGCTTGGGTAAACAGGTATTTTGCTTCGCCGCCATTTTCGGCTGCTTTGCTTGCCCATTTGAGGGCTTGTGCGTTCATTTTCGCGTTGGAGGCCTCGTTGGCAACAACTCTGCTTGCCATTTTATGAAGTACGAGTGCATTGTTTTTGCCATTGGCTTTGATGTATTTGTCGGCGGCTTTGAGGAAGGTTTTGGAATCTTCCATAGCTTCGGCAAACATCATATCGCTATCTATATCAAAAGCAGCGAATTTGCTGGGCGCATTGGTTTGCATTTTTGTTTTTGCTTCGGCGAGTAGGGCGGGTTCTTTGTATTCAATCGCCTTTGAGACGGTGTTTTTACAAACTTTTTCGATTTTTTCGGCTACGGCTTCGTCGCCTTTTTGGGCGGCGATAGCTGTTTTATTTTTTATGAATAAAGAAAAAATACGCGAATCGGCGTAAGTGGTCGCATCATAGAGGAAGTTAAGATTTTCGAGTGTACTAAAATCTGGCTTGGTACGGAGGAACTCGTTGGCAACCTTGGCAGCTTCGGGCTTAGAGGCTTTGGCGAGTGCTACAGCGTATTTGCGAAGGAGTTCGGGGTCGCGGTCGCCTTCTTCGTATTTATCGGCAAATTGTCCGCTATTATCAAAGCGTTTGAGGGCTTCTTCGCCCATACCGATAAATCTGTCGATGGGTTTTCCACCTTTAGAAGTGTATTGCATTTCGCCCGCCCCATTGATGAATAAGAAGGTCGGGAAAGCATTGACATTATACTTGGTACGAATGGTGCGTCCTTCGCCTTTTTCCATGTCCATTTTCATATTGATGAAATTGGCGTTATAAAAATCGCCCGCTTCTTTTAAAGGGAAGATGTTCTTCGCCATTGCTTTGCACGGACCGCACCATGTCGTGTAGGCATCCACGAAGATGAGTTTATCTTCTTTGTTGGCGAGTTCGAGGGCTTCTTTCCAAGTCCCTTCAAAAAATTCGATGCCCTCAGCTTGTACACAAGTGAACGCAAAAACAGCGATAAGAATGGCAAGTATATTTTTCATGTAAATTTAATTTATAGTTGATAAATCCGCAGTCCACAAGTGAATGTAGGGCGTGCGACTATCTTTTATAGAAAATATCGAATTAATTTTTTTATTGACGGGTCAAAATTACGCATTTCAAAGGGAATTGTAAAGTACGTTGATTTTTTAGGAATAGCTGACGCTGTGGTTTATTTTAACGTTTTGATAAAAGGTTCTTTGACATTTTTTGCAAAAAAGCCCCGTCCTTCCCTCCAATGTGGTTTTAACCCATTGTCGTTCAGCTACTTATTTCAATGGGCTAAAGCCACATTGAAGGAAAATGCAAAAATTGTCAAAGAACCCGATAAAAGATAGATGTCGCGGTGCTTACTTTAAGACAAAGGTTGTGCCGAAGTCTGATGGCATTTTTATATTAGACTTTATTCAAATTGGGATTTTTCTGATAACCGTTAGGATTATTTTTGAGACTCGACAGATTTTTCGAAAGTTTTAACAGAAAAACAGACATATATTCATTTTATAGCATAGGTATATATCTTTCATAAATAAGCTGTTATAACTGATGTGTTGATGTTGGAAAGTAGATTTACTATGTCACGAATTTAAATTTTTAGACATGCAAGAGTTGACAAAAAGCGACTTCTTGCTGTTATCAATTACGACAATTACACACAATAATTTCAATTTTAATTTAATCCAACAGAGAATTTAATCAACCTTTACGAAGATCCCCTAACCTAAATTGAAGGCTTACGATGAAAATCGTAAGCCTATTTTTTTGTCTATTATTAGCCCGTATAAATGTAATTTATTCTGACTTGTTTTTTAAATTTCATAAGTAAAAATTATGCTATAACTTTTTGTGATATATGCTACCTTGTTTCTTCTTTTTAACTTATAATCAGTTGATTGTTAACTAAATAAAAAAATACATTAAGATAAAATTATATTCATACAAATAAGTGTGTTCCGTTCTTATTTCGCTATGCTTTGATGGTAAAAAGTAATTTATCCATGTCACAAAATTGCAAAAAGAAGTACACGCACTATAAAAAAAAACAACTTCTTACAGTCATCAATTACAACAATTACATACAATTACACTGACCTCAAATTTTCATCCAATTCAACATAATATCCTCCTAACATTGAGGATATTGAAAGCACCTTGCTTAATCTAAAATGAAAAAGGGTTTGCGAAACGTCGCAAACCCTTTTGACATTTTAAGGGATGAGAAAAATAAAGTCTATTAGCTCGTTTTAATTTTTAGAATAAATGGTTCTTTATAAAATTACGTGGTTTAGTCGGCAGACGAAGGTTTTTATAAAGTGTTTTCGGTTAATTTTAAGTATTTTAGCCACCAATAAAGGTATTCGTCTGGCGACACGCCTACTAAAACGAGCATATAATGAAAAACATACTCCTTCTATTCTTCCTATCTTTCGGTCTAACTGCATCAGCTCAAAGCTGGGAATTTAACAGCAGCCCTCTCGTAAATTTTTTTTATGATTTTGATGATTACTATATAGGTTCATACACCTTAAAGAGTGGCTATAACTTAAATGTAGGTATTGACGACGTTTATCTAAACGATTTGCGTCTTCGTTTTATCTTGGGATTTAGTAAATATAGTGGCGGTATAGATGCGAAATTCCGCTCTCAAGGCAGCGGTACTTCGTTAAACGGACATGCCAAAAAAAACGTCTTGCAGTTTGGTTTATATCCTATCAATTTTAGTGGCAAAAAAGGTCTGAATGTCAATATAGGTACTGAATTTTCTGCACTAATTGGTGGAGAAATAGAGGGTACATACACGAATTGGTACATAGTTTCAACGAGTGGACCCGTTGTGGAAGAATCATACGACGATGTAAATGACTTATACGATTCATACCATTCGATGTATTATTTCGGCATAAGCATTCGCGTGGCGTATGACATACCGCTTTCCGAAGATTTTTACCTTGTGCCGCAATACTCCCTTTATGTAGGGCTTTCCAATGAATTTATCGAATTTCCAAAGACGACAAAATCACTACGTAATATGTTGGGCATAGGAATTAAGAGGAAGATGTAAACGTTTCCAAGAATTTAGATTTTAGTGCTTGGAATTTTACTACTTTTGCATCGAAATTAATACGAACTATGGCAAAACAAACCAAACGCGCAGGCTTTACGACCTTAATTACTAAATTTCCGAAGGCAAAACTACCTGTCGAACTCGCGCCCGATACTTTCCGTGAGTTTGAAAAGAAAAATAAACCACTTTCAGTAGATACAGTGAGCCATTTTCTATTGGAAGAAGGAGAGGTGATAGATGAATTTACAGAGTTTATCCCTTGTTTTCGCTTGTCGGATACCCCCAAATTTGAGGGTTTGGTCTATTGGCAGGCGAGCTTGATGGAATACCATTATTGGTTGGCGACATTCGATAAAAAAGGAAATTTCATAGAAAAAAAACGTATCGCAGGAACTATTCCGGCCGATGCTGCGTTTAAAGTATCAGTAGCCACAGTTACGAGCAGTTGGAACATAGAAGTGAAAGAAGGCGAATCTGCACAGAACACCAAAAAGCTTATTCCCACATCCTTTTCCCAGCACCACATTATTAACATTTCCCCAGAGGGGACAATGAATGAATTTTGAATGAAGGAATGAATGAATCATACGTATGTTACCGTGATTCATTCATTCATTCAAAATTCGTTCATTCATTCATTATTTATTATGTCAAAACGAAAGAAAAACGGCAAGTCAAATACATTAAAACAAGATATATTTTTTATATTTAAAAGAAGTCCCAAAAAGCGATATAACGCCGGGCAATTAAAGAAAAAAGTCCACGGGAAAATTTCCATAGACGCAGTAGAAGCTCGATTAGAGCAATTGGAATCAGAGGGTAAAATCATCAAGCTTTCCAACGAAAAATACAAACTCGCTATCGGGCAGCGTATTCGTGCGAAAGTGACGGCAGAAGGGCGCGTGGATATGACCCAACGCGGCGCAGCCTACATCGTATGCGATGATCTCGAATTTGATATTCATGTCGCTCCGCGAAATATAGGTTCTGCCTTGCATGGCGACCGCGTAAAGGTTGAATATGAGGAGAGCAGTCGCCGACAAAAACCCGAAGGACGCATCGTAGAGGTGCTGAAACGAGCAACCGAAAGCTTTATTGGAACGATTCATATTTCCAAAAAATTCGCTTTCCTGACGGCTGATTCACGACGAATGCCGATTGATATATATGTACCACTAAAAAAGACGAAAGGCGCGAAGGATGGCGAGAAAGTCATCGTGCAAATTACGGAGTGGCACACGGACGACAAACGCAGCCCATCGGGTCGGGTGACAATGGTACTCGGCGAAGCAGGCAGCCACGATATTGAGATGAAATCTATCTTGATTCAGCAGGGCTTCAATCTCGAATTTCCATCGGCAGTGATTCAGCAAACTGATATGATGCCGACCGAAATCACAAAGCAAGAAGTCGCTCGCAGACGCGATATGCGCGAGGTCGTGACCTTCACGATTGACCCGGACACGGCGAAGGATTTTGATGATGCACTTTCTATTCAATACCTCAAAAATGGGCATTGCGAAATAGGCATACACATCGCTGATGTGTCGCATTATGTGGAAGAAAATACGGCATTGGATAAGGAAGCCTTAAAACGCTCGACTTCGGTCTATCTCGTTGATAGAGTGTTGCCTATGTTGCCTGAAAAGCTCTCCAATGAGTTGTGTTCTTTGCGACCGAATGAAGATAAATTGACCTTTTCGGCGGTGTTTGAGTTTAATAAAAGTGATAAAATCGTCAATCGCTGGTTCGGACGAACGGTGACGCATTCCAATCGTCGATTTACTTACGAAGAAGCGCAGGAAGTACTGGAAGCAGGCAAAGGCGATTATGCAGAGGAATTGAAAAACCTCAACCAAATTGCTTATAAATTGCGTAAGCAGAAATTCAAAAAAGGCGCGATCAATTTTGAAACGCCAGAAGTGAAATTTGTATTGGATGAGGCGAGCAGACCGATTGATGTGTATACGAAAGTTCGGAAGGACGCACATTTGCTAATTGAGGATTTTATGTTGCTTGCCAATCGTGAAGTAGCAACTATTTTTGCAAAGAAAAAAGAAGGTGCGCCAGTGCCGTTTGTGTATCGTGTACATGATGCGCCCGACCCAGAAAAGGTGATGGAATTTGCTCGATATGCCATGCAAATGGGTTATAAAATGGAGTTTGATACACCTCGACAAATTGCTGCGGCTTATACCAAATTGATGGAAGAAGCCGAAACGAATGATGGGTTGAAATTGCTCGTACCATTAGCAATTCGAACGATGGCAAAAGCGATTTATACGACGGAGAATATCGGTCATTACGGTTTGGCATTTGATAATTATACGCATTTTACTTCGCCGATTCGACGGTATGCGGATGTATTGGTTCACAGGATTTTGTATGAAAATCTGGATAAACCGCACCGTGTGGATGCAGAGGAATTGGAGATGAAATGCAAGCAAATCTCAGCGCAAGAACGAAAGGCAATGGAAGCCGAACGCGAATCCATAAAATATAAACAAGCAGAGTACCTGAAAGAACGCATCGGAAAGCAATTTGAAGGCGTCATTTCAGGAGTTATCGAACGCGGTATTTTTGTAGCGATTACAGAAAATCAGTGTGAAGGTTTGGTACGTTTTGATACGATAGAAGAACCGATAGTTCTCGAAAATCGCTTTGTAGCGAAAGGACAATGGTCAGGCGATACTTACCGTATGGGGCAAACTGTTCAAATCGAAATTATAGATGTAAATATGGAACGCAAAGAGGTGGATATGAAACTGGTTTAAGTTTAGGTTTAAATTTTTTCTCTTTTGTTTCTAAGGTTCTGCTGAAATAAGGATATTTTTAAATTATTTTATAATAAAAAATATTTATAAATAATTAATTTTTAATAATAAATAAATTACAAAATAATTTTAATTAATTAAAAAATGGCTATATTTCAGTGCGACCTTCTAACGAAAAAAAGATTTGCCGAAGGTAAATCAGATATTTAAACTTAAACTTAAAAAGTGGGACGCCCACAACCGTTGCCGGTGTAGCGTCCCATCCCTCCAAGTGTTTAATCTTGATATTTTCTTTCACTAGGGGATGAAAAAACAATAAACATTACATCTCGACTTGTTCTTTTTCCTTTATGCTTCACCAAATTCTCCTTAAATAACCCGTTATTCGCGTTGAATTTGGCTCGTGTAAAGAAAAAATGGTAGTCCTATAAATGTAATGCTACGTGCTCTAAGTTATAGTGACAAATAAAATATTTAATAGCTCTAATGTGTCTGTCGAGTGATTTAGAAAAACTCAGTCCCTTTCGCACCAATCTGGACGCACGCTGCCTGAGTGTATTATTGAACCGCTCAATGTAGGCAGTTAAGCCACTATCTTTGCCCACGGAAAAGTGTCGCTCAGGGTCAATTACACAAGCGTAGGCTGCCCAATAATCGGTGAAAAAACAAGCATGTTCCTTGAAATAATCAGGAATGGTGTCCATAAACGCCTGTGCATCCTGCTTACCTCTGCCCCCTATGTGGAAACCTACAATTTGTCTGTTGAGTGGATTGATAGCCAGCCAAATCCATTTTTTGTTCGATTTTTCCCCCACAAAAGACCACATCTCATCTAACTGAATCCCGTAAGCAATCACTCTGGCTGAACGTTCTTTCCCGTACAAATCCGTGAGTAACAAATCATCCTCTAATCCTTCAAATAAAATCGTTGCAAGCTCCTCATTGTCAGGTAGATATAGCGTTTCATCAAACTCATTATTTGAGTCTATCAAATCATCAGCTTCAATTAACTTAAAATCAGCCACTTCTGTATATTGCTCGCTTTCATCCGGCTTTTTTTTTCAACCGCTCAATTTCTTCATCGAAACGGTCTGCCAAATAGGACTCCTCTTCTATTGGAGTAATGACCACATTTAAATCATCAGGACTTTGCTCATAGACTTCATCTATATAATTGTAAAGCCACGTTATGCTTACTTTACATGACCTGCTAATGCCTTCTAAAGAGAGGCGTTCTTTTAGCAAGTCCTTGATAATATCCTTTTTCTCCTCAGAGATAAACCAGTCCTGACCGCCCTCTACAAATTGACGACCACAAGGATGACAAAGATAATTCTGTTTACCGTAGTGCGTAAAACCATTTTTTTTCGTACAATTACTCCCACAATGCGTACATTTTTGCTTTTCCATCCCGAAAGTTACAAAAATAATAGCATTACATTTATAGGACTACCGAAAAAATAACGACGCGAAGAATCTACATTTATTTAATTCCTGTTCCTAAGTACACTGTTTTATAAATTTATTTACTTTTTTGAGTATTTCTTTTAAAATGACTCTTCACCAAAAAATCCTTAAATACAGTGAGTATTCGCGTCATTTTTGATTCGATTCATTTCAAAATAAACGTCAAAAAATGTAAATAAATTTATAAAACAGTGTACTAAGCCGATTCTACGGCTTCTCTATGCTTTTTCTTGTAGACTAATGTCATAATCTTACCTTTGAGGTCTTCGGGGTTGTAGGGTTTGGCAAGATAGTCGTTGATACCGGTGGCAAAGCATTTTTCGGCTTCTGTTTTACTGGTATTTGCTGATAGTGCGATGATAGGAATTTCGGAGTCTACGGTACGTATACGCGCAGAAGCCTCGAAGCCGTTCATTATCGGCATTTGCAAATCCATGAGGACGACATCGTAGTCGTTCGCTTCAAATTTTTCAAAACCTATTTTACCATTATCGGCAATTTCTACGGATACGTAGTCCGACCACATGGTCAGCATTCGTTTGGTGGCGATTTGGTTGAGGAAGTGGTCTTCTACAAAGAGGATGCGCATTGGGCGTATCGGGTCGCCGCCTATCTCCTGTGCAGCTATCTCTGCGATACTAAAGTCGATTTCGACGGTGAATGTCGTGCCATCGCCTTCTTCGCTGACTACCTTTAGTTCGCCGTCCATTTTCTGTGTGAGGCGAGTTGCAATAGCCAGTCCGAGTCCTTTTTTCTTGTCTTCTTCGGTCAGGTTGAGCAGTCGGTCGGTATCGAGAATTTCTTTCATTTTCTCTTTCGACATACCTATGCCATTATCTTCGACACGGAAGGAAACGGCGGCTCTGCCCATTTCCATTTTGTCTGCTTTGACCTCAAATTCTATCCTGCCGCCATGCTCGGTGTATTTGATGGCATTATCCAGCAGGTTGTATACGATTTGGTTGACTTTTGTTTCGTCACCTATTAAGTACTTCGGTAAATTTTCGTCAGCTTCGACATTCAATGTGATGCTTTTTCTGTTGGCTTTGATTTGGAACATTTTGACCAAGCCTTGAATTGTATTGGCGATGGTAAACTGTTCTTCTTCGACCGTAATTTTGTCAGAAAGCAGCACAGAGAAGTTGAGCATATTGTTGACGGCGAGCGAAAGGTCGCTGACCGACTGCTGGAGTGCTTTGACGGATTCTCCCTGCTCGTCGCTAAGTCCAGAAGCATTGAGGATATAGGAAAGGTTGACGATAGAAGACAATGGTGTCTTAATATGAAAGCTCATATCTTCCAAAATCTCTTCTTTCATGCGCGAAGTGCCTTCGGAGAGTTTATGCTGTACGAGCAATTCTTCAGAGCGTTTGCGCTCTGTGATGTCGTGTAGTGCGCCTACGAGCAGCATTTGCTGGTTGGTATTGTCGAAGGATACCTGAAAGTGATTTTCGACGTATTTGATAGGAGCAGTTCCTACTCTAATGCGATATTCTATTTTGCGAAGTTCGCCGTCTTTGATGGCACCTTGCAAGGCACTTTGTACTTTTTCTCTGTCTTCGGAATACACGTAATTGAGGTAGTCTGTAAGGGATGGTTTGATTCGTCCGGGGTCAAAACCGAATATTTTATAGACTTCGTCTGACCAATTCATTTCATTGGTCACAATGTCGATTTCCCAATGCCCGGAACCAGTCATTTGATTGATCCAATCAAATCGGATTTTGATGGCGTGGAGTTGTTTGTTGAGTCTTTCCAGCTCTTTGAGGTGTTTATGTCTTGCCATTGCCTGACGAATGGCACGCCCCAAAAGCTTGTAATCAAACTCTCCCTTGACTAGGTAATCCTGCGCACCTGCCCTTATAGCTTGCTCTCCGACCATTTCATTCGACGTACCCGTCATCACTACCACAGGAAGGTCTTTTGGGTTTCGTTCCAGAAAACTTTCGAGGGTTCGTAAGCCCCTTGAGTCTGGCAAACTGAGGTCTAAAAGTACTAAGTCAATATCGTTTTCTTCACAAACTTCGATACCTTCGTAAAGTGTTTCTGCATAGAAAAATTCATGCCTCAGCGAAGCCTGTTTCAGAAATACTTTTACCAACTTAGCATCTTCTTCTAAATCATCAATAACAAGAATATTAATTTTCATCGCAGTAGTTTTACACGTTAATCAGTCCAAACAACATCGGCATTTTGCCATTTTGTGATTATAGACTTGTTTTTAATTTATCATGGTTGGTAGCACCGTAGTACTTAGCCAAAAGTCTTCTACTTTTTGTATGAGGTCAAAAAACTTATCAAATTCGATAGGTTTATTGAGGTAACAATTTGCATGTAGTCGATAACTGTTTGAAATGTCTTGCTCTGCTCCGGAAGTCGTCAGCACGACCACAGGAATGCACATCAGTTTATCGTCTTTTTTAATGATTTCAAGTACCTCTCGCCCATCCTTTTTAGGAAGGTTGAGGTCTAACAAAATCAAATCCGGGATAATAGCATCGGTATATTCGCCTTGTTGTTTGAGGTATAAAAGTGCTTCTACTCCGTCTGTAACAACGCTCAAATTGACCGCCATTCCAGTTTCTTTAAATGCTTCTTTTGTCAATCTAATATCTCCCGGATTATCTTCAATAAGTAAGATATTGACCGGTCTTCCGCTTTTGTTCATAATTTAATGTATTGGAAAATAACAAATCAACGTTTATCTATCTTACGTCCATAATTAATAATGACGCCATCTATCTCTGCTGCCCTCACTTGCTTTATTTTATTCATTACCCCAATTATTAACAACTTATAAAATGATAAGAGTCCGACAATTGAATACGTAGAAATATTACGAAGGTTGCATAAAACAAAATTATTGTTCAGTTTTTTCACAAAAAACAAAAAATAGGAATGGTACAAAAGGGAGGGTGCTTTCAGAAAAAAGTAGTCCATTACCAATAGGGAAACATAAAATACGATAAAGGTTTATGACTGATTAAGGGATGAAAAAATAATAAACACTACATCTTGACTTGTTCTTTTTTCTTTATACTTCACCAAATTTTTCTTAAATAACCCGTTATTCGCGTCAAATTTGGCTCGTGTAAAGAAAAAATAACGGCGTGAAGATGTAACGTTTATTATCTTTTCATCCCTAAGTTACGGAAACGCAACTTGAATTATATAGTCATCTATTTTAGAATTAGGTAATGTCAAACATGAAATTAAGTATAATTATTGCTTTTTCCTATATTTTTAATGGAAAAACATACAATTTAGTAACGATAGAATAATAACTTCACGATTTCGACGAGGTTATTTTGGTCTTAGTTTTTCTCTTGGAAATAGGCGTTTATCTGGATAAATAACTGTTTTCAAGGGGAAAAATAAGGGCAAAAGAAGCCGTCCAAATCGGGAAGTTATTGTTTTATCGTTACTTAGCGAATAATTGATGCAATTTTCAAAAGACTTGGAAATGCTTATATTTGAATCTCTCAAATTAAATAACGATATTTGTTGTGAATAACGTTGAACATGATTAAAAAAATTCAGATTATAGGCTTCAAATCAATAAAAAGTTGCGAAATTGATTTACGCCCTATCAATATTCTCATTGGAGGGAATGGTGTAGGGAAAAGTAATTTTATCGCTGTTTTTTCATTGGTAAAAGCTATTTACAACGCTAATTTATCTGAATACGTTATCAAAAAAGGTGGCGCAAATGGTCTCTTACATTTTGGTAAAAAAGTTACACAAGAAATTTATTTAAATTTAAATTTTAATAATACAAATAAATTCATGGTGACTTTAGGAGAAGCGCAAGATGCTTTGTATATAAAATCTACAGATACGGCTTTTTTTGAGGGGATATGGCATAAAAAAAATTATGAAAAAAATCAGAAAGAGTCTAATTTCAAAGGAATCTATTCAGGACAGGCATTTTGGGTAAATGATAGGTTAAAAGAATTTGAGGTCTATCATTTTCACGATACCGGAGATAGCTCCCCCATGAAAGGATTTAGTAATGTCGATGATAATCACACGCTAAAAAAAGACGGTTCTAATATCGCCGCTTTTTTACTTTATTTGAAAGAAAAACATCCTAAACATTTTATAAGAATTGAAAAAACGATTGCTTCGATAGCTCCTTTTTTTGAAAAATTTGTTTTGGCACCTTCCAATAGAAATGAGCAACTAATAAAACTGGAGTGGAAAGAAAAAGGTGGAGAAGACTACTACGCTGACGCATACAATCTTTCAGATGGAACATTGAGATTCATCTGTTTGGCTACTTTATTGATGCAGCCCGAACCACCAAAAACTATCATTATTGATGAGCCAGAATTGGGCTTACACCCGGTGGCTATCAACAAACTTGCAGCACTCATCCGAAAAGTATCTAAGCAGTCGCAAGTCATTATATCGACACAATCCACCAATTTTATTGACAATTTTGAACCCGACGACATCATAGTTTCCGACAGGAAAAATAATGAAACTGTATTTAAGCGTTTGGACAAAAAAGCATTGATAGGTTGGTTGGAAGATTACAGCATAGGAGAGGTTTGGGAGAAAAATATCATAGGCGGACAACCATTTAATTACTAATATGAAACGACTGGTATTTTTAGTGGAAGGTAACTCTGAAGTAGTGTTCGTTAATAAATTTATCATTCCTTATTTGTACGGTTTAGGGTTTCAAAACCCAGTGAACGCCCAAACAATTATTACGAATAGAAAACAACACAAAAAAGGTGGCGTGGTCAATTATGATTACCTAAAAAATGACTTAAAAAGAATCATAGCGCAAGGCAATGTCATTGTCACTACGCTTATTGATTTTTTTAAATTACCACCGAGTTTCCCTAATTACACGACTGATGCTCAACATATTAGTGATATAGAACAAGGGGTTGCTGATGATTTTGCAGACTTTCCTGACTTGATTCCCTACATTCAAAAATACGAATTTGAAGCCCTGATGTTTTCAAAAATTGATGGCTTTGAAATTGTGATGGATGATGACAAACAACTTCGGGAAATTAGAAACACCATCGCTGAGTTCCCTAATCCCGAAGACATCAATAGCTTACCTCAAAAAACACCTTCCAAAAGATGGTTCTTTGACAAATCCCGTGATTGTTTGTTTTTCTGCCTCGCGATTGTTCGTCCCTTTGCGTAAGGGATAGTAGGTGTTGTTTGAACGTAACGTAGCGATAGCGGAGTGGAGAGAGTGCCGGATAGCCCG
>ENA-ORXU01002006-ORXU01002006.1-marine-metagenome-genome-assembly--contig:-NODE-2006-length-14721-cov-3.704043_pt1 | contig 14721 bp, 17 predicted proteins | sample MGYA00237869_ERZ511484 | MGnify/ENA metagenome assembly ERZ511484
GTATGAAATTTAACGCGGTCGTCATCATAGGTCTCTCCAACAGACGGGTTAAGATAATACGACCTACGATTTTCTTTTACCCTAGACGATAGTTAACCCAATGGCAAATTTGCCAAATGCGTATTGGCCTTGCCCCGATTGCGCATCGGCGCTAATGGCTGCGATCTCGCATCAATGCGATGCAGGGGTGTAGCTCAGTTGGCTAGAGCATCGGTCTCCAAAACCGAGGGCCCACGGTTCGAGTCCGTGCACCCCTGCCATTTTCATCATGAACACGATTGCCGAATAGCGGACGAACCTGCGGGCAATCACCGGCAATATCGCTCTTGCCTATCGCGCAGGTCGGCGCTAATGCTTTGTAATCTTCCGCATCATGGAAACTGTATCGCTCTCAAGCAACTCAGCTTGGAGCGATGGCGGCTATCTGCTGAAACGGATCAAACTTTGGGAATTTGTCATGGCGAAAAGCAGCCCCGGAAAATTCATGCGTGAAGTGCGCGCAGAGGTTGGCAAGGTTGTCTGGCCCACGCGCGCCGAAACTGTGCAGACCGCGATCATGGTGCTGATCATGACGACGATTCTCGCGATATTCTTCCTCGGCGTCGATTCGGTATTTTCTGGCGTTGTCCAGTGGCTGCTCTCGCTCGCCAACGCCTGATACATTTTCGTTTAGAACAAAGAGAAAAGAACGCCCATCATGTCACGCTGGTATATCATCCACGCCTACTCCGGTTTTGAAAACAAAGTCCGCGACCAGATCCTGTCGGAAGCGGAACGGATGGAATTGACCCCGCTGGTGGAATCGGTTGAAGTGCCGACCGAGGAAGTTACCGAAGTGCGCCGCGGCAAGAAGGTGAAGGCAGAGCGCAAATTCTTCCCCGGTTATGTATTGGCAAAACTGACGATGACCGACGATGTCTATCACCTCGTCAAAAACACGCCGAAGGTATCTGGCTTTCTGGGCAGCAGCGGCAAACCACAAGCGATCAGCGAAGCCGAGGCCGCACGCATTCTGAATACCAAGCAGGAAATGGAAAGCGCACCGAAGAAGCGCATGTCTGTCGATTATGAAATCGGGGATCAGGTGAAGGTATTGTCCGGGCCGTTTGCCAGCTTCAACGGCGCTGTTGAAGAGCTTGATTTTGACAAGAACCGTGTGAAGGTATCTGTGTCGATCTTTGGCCGCGCGACGCCGGTTGAGCTTGATTTTGAAGAAGTGGAATTGATGAAGTAAGCGGCACCGCTGCCAAACGCGCGGTCATTGCTTGACCGCAGCACCGTGTTACAACCATTTACCTCACCCGTATAGCTGCCGGGCCGTATTTCTGCTATCACATTGCCTGACCCGTTGGATCAGGAGAGCAGACATGAAATCATTCACACCATACAGTCTCGCCGCTGCATTTGCCGCATGCGCTATGCTGGCGGCGCCGGTTATGGCGCAGGACGTTGTCGCTGAACCGGCGGCAAAAGCAGGGTCACCCGTGACGAACCTGTTGGCCAATGCGTCCGATAGCGCGCTCGATGATCTTGCGCAGCCGGGCGCGTTTTATGCAGATAAAGCGATCCGGATTGCCCTGCCCGGCACGAAGGGCGGGCTGCTGCAAAAGGGGCTGAGCATCGGCAACAAGCTGGGCCTGACCAGCGATATTACGCGCAGCCTGAATGAAGCGGCAGGGCTGGCCGCAAAGGAAGCAAAGCCGATTTTTCGCAGCGCCATAAATGATATGAGCGTGAAAGACATTCCCGGGCTGGTGGCGAAAAATGATGGCGGCACCCGCTATCTGAAACAAAGCGCCAGTGATCAGTTGAGCTTGAAGATACGCCCCTTGGTTGCCAAGGCGCTTGGCGAGGTTGGCGCGTATGATCAACTGGATAAGATGGGCGGGCAACGCAGCATGTTCGGCAGTCTGGGGCTGAGCAATGACGGGCTGACCGACAGCGTGACGAAGCAGACGCTTCACGGCATTTTCAAATATATGGGCAGCGAAGAAAGCAAATTACGCAAAAGCCCGATCAAAACCGGCAAGAAGATTTTCGACATTTTCAGGTAGCCGCGAGCGTATCCGTCCGACGGCTCGCATTTGCGCTATTGCAATGTGCCGGGGGAAGATTTCTTCGCGGATTATAGCTGCTTGCATTTCGGAACACTTGGCACTATTGCGCGTTCTTCCGATGCCTGAAAGCAACGGATTTTCCACGCGGGAGATGGCGTCTAACCCCATCATTTGTACCGCTTAATTTGAAGCCGTCCGGGTTTACCCCGTTTGGCAAACAGAATGAACAGGAGGTCACTTATGGCCAAGAAGATTGATGGCTACATCTCTCTGCAGGTTCCTGCAGGCGCAGCCAACCCCTCACCCCCGATCGGCCCGGCACTGGGCCAACGCGGCGTGAACATCATGGATTTCTGCAAAGCGTTTAACGCAGCGACCGGCGATTTTGAAAAGAACACGCCGATCCCGACGAAGATCACCGTATACGCTGACCGCAGCTTTACCTTCACCACGAAAACCCCGCCAGCCAGCTATCTGATTAAGAAAACGCTGAAGCTGAAATCCGGTTCGAAAGAACCGGGCAAGGTTGTTGCGGGGAAAATCACTCGCAAGCAACTGGAAGAAATTGCCGAGATCAAAATGGCCGATCTCAATGCCAATGATATGGATGCAGCGGTCAAAATTATCGCCGGGTCCGCACGGGCCATGGGCCTTGAAGTGGAGGCGTAGGACAATGGTACAAAACACCAAGAAAACAAAAGTCTGGGCCGAAAAGCTGGACGATGAAAAACTGTATGGCATTGATGAAGCGATCAAGACGGCCAAGCAATATGCAACGTCAAAATTCGACGAGACTATCGAGGTTGCGTTGAATCTGGGCGTCGATCCGCGGCATGCCGATCAAAATGTCCGCGGCGTGATCAGCCTGCCAGCAGGCACCGGTAAAACTGCACGGGTTGCTGTTTTTGCCAAGGATGCCAAGGCCGACGAAGCCAAAGCAGCAGGCGCAGATGTCGTTGGCGCGGAAGACCTGATGGAAGCGATGCAGGGCGGCGATCTGAATTACGACCGCGTTATTGCAACGCCGGACATGATGGGCGTCGTTGGCCGTTTGGGCAAAGTGCTGGGGCCAAAGGGCCTGATGCCGAACCCTAAACTGGGCACCGTAACACCGGATGTGGCCAAGGCCGTTCAGGATGCCAAAGGCGGACAGGTCGAATATCGTGCTGAAAAAGCGGGCATTATTCACGGCGGTATCGGAAAGGCTTCGTTCACCGAAACCGATCTGCGCGCCAATTTCGACGCATTTGTGGGTGCAGTCGTGAAGGCCCGACCCACAGGCGCGAAAGGCAAATATGTTCGCAAAGTGGGCATCAGTTCGTCGATGGGCCCCGGCCTGAAAATCGACACGAGCGAAATTGAAGGCGCATAAGCCGCGATTGCTTTGACGCATTAAATACGGACAGGGCCGGCAGAGCGATCTGCTGGCCCTTTTTTTGTGATCTCTTGCCAAGCAAATGTAAACTAAGCTATCAGCCTGTTTAGAGAATATAACGGGGGGAAGCATGCAGGAAGAAACCTATCGGCTAACGCGGCGTCAGATCATGACACTGGCAACCATTGCGGGCGGGATGAGCGCGGTCACGCCGTTACAAGCGCAGTTCAATCTGCGCAAAGCATTGGGCGCTGCAAAGAAAGTCAGCGATGCGGCGAGCTTTTCCGACAAGGATATGGCGCTGTATTTTGATCAGATGTCCGACAATATGGATCGAAAGAACCCCGTTGCAAAACCCGGCAGCAAATACGGCCAGCGTATTGCCAATCTGTCACGCGGATTGAAAACGCATGACGGGCTCGATCTCGATATCAAGGCCTATCTGGTCCGCGATGTGAATGCCTTTGCCATGGCAAATGGCACGATCCGCGTCTTTGCCGGTTTAATGGACAAATTCGACGATGATGAAGTGCGCTATGTTATCGGGCACGAAATTGGCCATGTGAAAAAGGAACACACCAGAAAGCGGATGAAAAGCAAACTGCAGAAGGACGCGGCGCTTGGCGTTATTGATGCATCCGGCGGAAGAGTTGCGCGGCTGTCTCGTTCGCAGCTTGGCAATCTTTTCAGCGATGTTATCACTGCGCAACATTCGCAGAAACACGAGAAGGAAGCCGATGATTACGCGATGGGTTTCATGAAGCAGAAAAGCTATAATCCAAATGCCTGCATCACTGCATTGGAAAAACTGGACAGTCTCAGCGGGCCGGGCGGCGGCGGATTGCCGTGGCTGCAAACCCATCCCAGCCCGGGATCGCGCGCGAAAAGGCTGCGCAAAAAACTTTAGGCCGATCTGGCGCGCTTGACGAATCTTTGGCTGATGGTGTCGTCTGATATCGCATGATCGCCGCCACCGTCGCCACCGCCGCCACCGTCGCCGCGGATACGTTCAATTTCAGCCAGCTTCAACGCTTTGGACCGTATCGGCAGGCGCAGATCGGTAAGCTGTCCCTGCGGTAACGCTTTGCTGTAAAGATAGCCCTGCACTTCCTGACACCCCTCACCGCGCAGCAATTCCAGCTGGTCGGCCCGCTCGACGCCCTCTGCCGTGGTGGTCATGCCAAGGCTGTTGGCAAGATTGACGACCGAGCGCACAATTGCCTGGCAATCATCCCTACTGTCGATCTCGCTGATGAAGCAGCGGTCAATTTTGATCTTGTCAAACGGGAAACTGCGCAAATAGTTTAGCGAGCTGTAGCCGGTACCAAAATCATCAAGCGCAATCCGCAGGCCCAACTCGCGCAGCTTATGCAATGTTGCGATATTTGCATCGCTGTCATGCATCAGGACGCTTTCGGTAATTTCAAGGCATACGCGGCCCGCGGCGACCTGCGTATTCGCTAGGGCCTGCACCACCGTGGTGATCAGGCTGGGGCTTCGCATTTGCGCGGGTGACAGGTTGATCGATATGTCGCGGTCCTCTGGCCAGCTGGACATATCATCCAGCGCCTGGCGGATAACCCATTCGCCGATCGGGATGATCAGGCCGCTATCTTCGGCGATAGCAATAAATTCGCCGGGCATCACGACGCCGCGTTCCGGATGCTCCCACCGGATCAGCGCCTCATACCCGTTTATCTTGCCGGTATCGACAGCAACGAGCGGCTGATAATGCAAACGCAGTTCGTCCTGCGTCAATGCCTTGCGCAAATCCTGTTCAAGATCGCGGCGGTTCTGCGCGGCAACATCCATGCCGTCCTTAAAATAGGCATGGCGGTTGCGCCCTGCCGACTTTGCCTCATACAATGCCAGATCAGCATGCATGAGCAGGGTTTGTGCATCGCGGCCATGATCCGGAGAGATTGCCACCCCTATAGATGTGCCTGCGATAACTTCCTGACCGTCAAGCGAAAATGGCTGCGCGAAAGATTCGATAACGCAATGGCACAGCTCGTCAACACGGGCCCGTTCCGCCTGCGGCATCAGGATCGCAAATTCGTCACCGCCCAGGCGGGCAACTATCTCGTCATCCTGCACGCAATCGCGCAGGCGCTCCGCCACGCGTTTCAGCATCAGATCACCGGCGGTATGTCCTAGCGTGTCATTTATGCTTTTGAATTCGTCAAGATCGGCAAACAGCAACGCCAATTGGCCATCGCCGCGCTGCAGCTCGCTGCTTAACCGCTGCTGAAACTGGAACCGGTTTGGCAAATCGGTAAGCGCATCGAAATGGGCCATGTAATTCACGCGCTTTTCCGCTTTGCGCTGCGCAGTAATGTCAGTGATTACGCCGCGATATACAATCTCGTCATCGCGCACCGGGCGCGCGCTGATGGACCAGCATAGCGGCTCCTTGACGCCATCGGTGCATACTGCATGATTGCGAAAGGCGCGCCGGTTTTCCAGATGATCGCGCAGCCCGGCAGTATCCTCGCCGTCATGGAACAGTTCCAGAAAATCCACGCCTTCGACTGCTTCCAAGGGCCGTTGCAGCATTTCGGCAAGACGTTCACTGGGATTGACAACCCGATTGTCGCTATCGAGTTCCAACATGCAGTCGGAACCTTGTTCGGTAAAATCAGTGAGCAGCATGTTGATCGTATCCGCCGATTGCTGCAGATCGCTGGCCCGTTGATATTGCTGAATAATATTGGCGTAGGTTCTGTTGATACTGACAAACAGAACGCCGGTGAACGACAGCAGCAACACGCCCGACGCATAGGCCGGTGAAGTGCCGACAGAAAACAGCCCAGCCGCGCTGCCCACGGCGCATATGCCAACAAAGGCCCGCGCGGCCTGCGGAACTTCGCGGTAGGTTAACGCGCCGGCAGCCGTCATACCCGCGGCAAGTATCGCGCCAAGCAATGCTTCGGCGGGGCTTGCCACCAACATGATGAAGAAAATCGCAAGCCCCCACCAACTGGCCAGCGTGCAGCTGTTGACGAATATCTTGCGATGGAGATGTAGCAATTTTGCGGTATCATTGCCTGCCTGATCCAACTGCGTCGAAAGCCATAGGCGCCGAGCCATAATCGCGGTGAGAGCAGCGGCGCCCAACCATAGCATTTGGCGGTTTTCAGGCGATCCCAGAATATAGGCAACGACCATTGCGTTTACCAGATTGCCGATAACCGATGATCGGGTGCCGCCAAAGTGATCGGACAGCAGCCGCTGGATCAGCCACGATTGCGGCCGATCTGGCGCTGCCTTATCCAGCCCGATCCGTTTTTGTATAATATCCAACATTGCGCTGCGGGTTTACCGCCGCAAATAATAACATTCCGTTAGCTGATTGGAATATCGACACTTTTTACAATTAGTCGCACGCACTTACTTTTGATTATATGTCGCCAATTTCATATTCGATAGGTTTGAAACTGCCATTGTTCGATTGCAGCGCGCTGCATGCAGTAAGGCCGATGATCAGATCCATCTCGGCACGGAACCGGATTTCGTCCCCGGCTTTTGATCTCGGTGCATCTACCGATATCTCGCCAGTGTCACCATCTACCGCCACATTCATGAAACAATTGAAGGCCACGGGAATATCATCCTCGGCGATGCCATATTGCTTCAACGCCTCATGCAGATTTCCGAAACATCCCTGATGCGGATCGGTATCTTCGTAGATAATGCGAAAAGTATCGCGCGAACAGGGTGTCAGCAGGAAATCATGCCGGCCCACATCATCCGCTATAATGTTCAACATGACGTTGGACCGGTTCGAATAAAGCGGATCGCCGGTCGTAAGGAAAATGCGTGATGCATAATCGAGCGTTCGCCCCGATGATATAACCTCGCGTGTATCATGCGCATTATAGGCTAGCAGATCGGCCACCTGCTCCCCCTGTTGATCGCGCACCGTTAAAATTTGGCCCTTTGCCAGTTTGAACCCGGCGCCGCTGCGTGGCGGGATAATGTTCATAGCGATGCTTCCTCAATGTCGGCGTTCTGGCTGCGATGATACGGGCAATGCCAGTCTGCGCCCACCTTGCGCCCGGAATATTGCCGTGCCTCGGAAATAGTGCCAAACTCGCTCAGCATTGGATTGATGCTGCCTTGCAGCTTCCGGTCGCGGTTCAGGATTGATTTGCGCATTCCGGCATATTTGCCCTCATCGCGCAGCTTTTCAAATTGCTGATGCAGATTGAGTATGATCGTAGGCCGCGAAAAACGCCGGGCTTTGCGCGATGCGCGCGGATGCAGCCCGACCGCGAAAAACGCATGCCCGCCAAAACTCATCGAAAATCGGGGATCTTCGGGATCGGAACTTACGCCCGGTTCGCTGTCATAGCCCAGCCAGACATCCTTGTCGGTCCAGCTTTGTAACCGTTGCCACAGTAACTGTTCAAACATCGCCTCACCAATATGCAAAGGTTCGGCAAAGATAATGGCCAGCGACCGAAACCCGCGCTTTGCATTGCCGTGCGCCTGCGCGAACTGAACTATTGCCTGATGCAGCGCGACATCATTCCATGCCGAACGCAGCGAACGCGCTGACAACAGATACAGTCCGCCCTGATGCAGCGCCGATTTCGCACCGACACAGGGAAAGCTGGTATGTTCGATAAAGCTCGCAAACTCAGCCTCCAGCCGGGTATACGGCTCGGCCATTTTTTTGGCAGCAGGATATTTCAATTCAATGTCCAAGGCTTAGGTCGCGTCATGCCAGCAACAATGCGCAAAAGCCGCGATGGTTGCAAGCGCGCGAGGCCGGTTGCCTCCGCGTTGCAATTCACCCACCGCGCTTGACAAGTGCCGCTGTCCTGCTAATGCGCCAATCGTTCGGTGGAGCGACGGCTCCATCGTTCACCGTCCGAGACAGCCGGTGTCAGGAATTTGCCTGACGTAATTTCCAGCCTAGACGGGGATAGAGATTTCCGGCCATTTTTGTAATGGCTCTGGCTACAGCTTTTACAGCATGGGCCAATCAACCTCCCCTTCGGATAAAGTCGCGCGGATATTCCGGTCACTCGGGCTATTCGCATTGTCGCGTTTTGGCGGATCGCTGGCCCAGTCAGCGAAATGCCAATCCAAACGTGAACCAAGGAGTAATGCATGAACCGTTCTGAAAAGACCGAAGCAGTCGAAGCGCTGAGTGCTACTTTCAACGAAGCCGCTGTCGTGGTGGTCACTCGCAATGCGGGCCTGACTGTTTCCGATGCGGGCGAACTTCGTTCAAAGATGCGTGAAGCCGGTGCTGCTTTTAAGGTTTCCAAGAACCGCCTTGCCAAAATCGCTCTCAAGGACACGCAGTATGAGTCGTTGGCAGATCTTCTGACCGGCCCAACTGGCCTTGCCACATCGACCGATCCCGTAGCCGCAGCCAAAATTGCGGTCGAGTTCGCGAAAGCCAATGACAAGCTAGAAATTGTCGGCGGTGCGATGGGCGATACTGTTCTTGATATAGATGGTGTCAAGGCTCTGGCTTCGTTGCCATCGCTGGATGAAATTCGCGGTACTCTTGTGGGGCTTGTTCAAGCGCCTGCAACGAAGATCGCTCAGCTTTCAACAGCGCCTGCTGCGAAACTGGCCCGGGTTTTTGGTGCTTATGCGGCCAGCGAGGCTGCGTAAGAAACCTGTTTATACCTAAACATACGATTTAGATTTGGGCGGAATTGAACCCGTCTTTATATGCGAAGAAAATGGAGTGATTTGAAAATGGCTGATATTGATAAACTTGTAGACCAGCTTTCCGAGCTGACCGTTCTTGAAGCAGCAGACCTTGCCAAGGCGCTGGAAGAAAAATGGGGCGTTTCGGCTGCTGCTGCTGTTGCGGTTGCTGGCCCGGCGGCTGGCGGCGGCGAAGCTGCTGTGGAAGAAAAAGACGAATTCGACGTGATCCTGACCGGCGACGGCGGAAGCAAAATCCCCGTCATCAAAGAAGTCCGTGCGATCACCGGCCTTGGCCTGACCGAAGCCAAAGCACTCGTCGAAGGCGCACCGAAGCCATTGAAAGAAGGCGCAGCGAAAGCAGAAGCCGAAGAAATCAAGGCGAAAATCGAAGCAGCTGGCGGCACCGTCGAGCTGAAGTAAGCATTGCTCGCCTGCGCTGCATGGGCAGCATGGGCGGATAAGCACTGATTAGAATATCGAACGGGCGGTCCAGCAGTGGGCCGCCCGATTTATTTCAACTGCAGCACCAGCCGGGCACCGATAAAATCCATGCCGGCATTCTGCTCACTGAATATTCTGGCATTGCTGATATGCACCCAGCTCGCCTCGGCAGACAGCCGCTCGCTGATCCGCGCGCCAACCGCAATTTCAGGTTCGAACAATATCCGCGAACCCAAATCAACCCGGCGGCCATTGCCATTACTGCGCGGAATTTTTCCGTCATGCACCGCCAGCCCGATGCCGGGCCTCACATAAATGGCATCACCGAATTTCCAGCTTAACCCGGCGGCGGCAAAGCCGGTCTCTCCATTCAAACTGATCGACGCCACAACATATGGCGATGGTTTGCCAATTGCGCCCAGCCCGTCAATCGGCGCGCCGCGCCAACCGCCCTGTATATCGGCCCCGCCTTCCAACGTCTCAAGGCTGAACGGTGTATCAACCGCATGGGCAGTCGCACCCAACCAAACCTCGTTCGCGGCAGCGGGGCTTTGCAAACCCAGCGCCGCAAGGGCAATCGTAAATGCAGCGATGCGTTTCATATATCGGCTCCTGTTCACCAGCGCGGCAGCATAGGCACGTTACCGGCAGCATGGAAGTGGGGTTTTTACCGGCGCGATGCTTGCACCCTGCGGTGCTTTGCGCAGGCGCAGCTTTATGCTAACCGCGCGGCGACTCATATATATGCTGCATTTCCCGCAGCGGCCGCCCACACGAAAGCATAGCTGATGGTACCAAGATATTCGCGCCCCGAGATGACCGCTATCTGGGAGGCGGAAAATAAATTCCGCATATGGTTCGAAATCGAAGCGCACGCTACGCAGAAACTTGCCGATCTGGGCGTTGTTCCTGAAAGCGCGGCAAAGGCGCTGTGGGATTGGTGGGCCACGGACCCGAAGATCGACGTCGCTGCAATCGACGCCATCGAAGCTGTTACCAAACATGATGTCATCGCATTTCTGACATGGGTGGCTGAACAGGTCGGCGATGAAGCGCGCTTTATGCATCAGGGCATGACATCCTCAGACGTTCTGGATACCTGCCTTGCGGTGCAGCTGACACAGGCAAGCGACATATTGCTCGCCGATATTGATGCGTTGCTGGCCGCGATTGAAACGCGCGCGCAGGAGCATAAATTTACCCCCACAATCGGCCGTTCGCACGGCATCCATGCAGAGCCGGTGACCTTTGGCATGAAACTGGCGCAGGCCTATGCCGAATTTGCGCGCGGCAAGGAACGGCTGCTCGCCGCACGGGCGGAGATCGCCACTTGCGCAATTTCGGGCGCGGTCGGCACATTTGCCAATATAGATCCTGCAATCGAACAATATGTGGCAGACAAGCTGGGCCTGACGGTGGAGCCGGTATCGACACAGGTTATCCCGCGTGATCGCCATGCGATGTTTTTTGCCGTGCTTGGCGTGATCGCCTCGTCGATTGAAAGGCTGTCGGTTGAAGTGCGCCATCTGCAGCGTACCGAAGTGCTGGAGGCGGAGGAATATTTCGCGCCGGGGCAAAAAGGCTCGTCCGCCATGCCGCATAAGCGCAACCCGATACTCACCGAAAATCTAACCGGCCTCGCCCGCGTCGTGCGCGCCGCCGTTACTCCCGCGATGGAGAATGTCGCGCTGTGGCATGAACGCGATATATCGCACAGCAGCGTTGAACGGTACATTGGCCCGGACGCCACGATCACGTTGGATTTCGCTTTCGGGCGGATAACCGGCGTTATTGAAAAGCTGCTGATCTATCCGGAACGTATGCAGAAAAATCTCGATCGTATGGGCGGGCTTGTTCATTCACAGCGCGTGTTGCTGGCATTGACGCAGGCGGGGATCAGCCGCGAAGACAGCTACCGCATCGTGCAGCGCAATGCGATGAAAGTGTGGGAATCGGATGGTGAATTGTCATTGCTCGAACTGTTGAAGGCTGACGGTGATGTGACAGCCAAACTGTCAGATGCCGAAATTGACGAACGGTTCAATCTGGATTATCATTTCAAGAATATCGACGTGATTTTCGGCCGGGTGTTCGGCTAGCTGTATCAAGACTACGGTGTCACTGCCATCACTTTGGTGTGCGTCGCCATCATCCGGTTACCCCTAGCCTCGCTGTGCAAATGCGCATAGACTTGCATCATAGTGAGCTTCTAGGAGTCGTCCATGCCGTTGATCAAAGCGTTAATATGGGTCGCCGTGTTGATCATTCTGGTGATCTTCGCTGGCAACAATTGGGTGCCGGTGACGATTGCGCTGTGGGGGGATTTGCTGCTGGATACAAAGCTGCCGGTGCTTATTATTGCGGCATTCCTGCTGGGATGGCTACCGCTATATCTGGTCTATAAGGCGGGAAGCTGGCGGATGCAGAGGCAAATTCGCCAGCTGCAAAGCATTCCAACCGATGTGCCGCGAAACTATGTTCCGGATCCGCAGGCACCTCGGCGCACCGCGCCCGCTGTTCCCGGATCAACCGGTGAAACACACAGCGAAGATGCAGCGGCAGATGCGCCGGCTGTGGCACGCCCGGCATGAGCAATCCGGTATTCATCGCGCTCGATACGCCGCATCTTGATGACGCGGTGGCCATCGCGAAGAAGGTAAAAGCGCATGTCGGCGGAGTGAAGCTGGGCCTCGAATTTTTTTGCGCGAATGGCCATCACGGTGTGCATGAAATTGCGCATCTTGGATTGCCGGTGTTCCTGGATCTGAAACTGCATGATATTCCCAACACGGTGGCAAAGGCCATCCAGTCGCTAAACACGCTGGAACCGGCGATACTGACAATCCATGCCGGGGGCGGCCGGGCAATGATGGAGGATGCCAAAGCCGCGGCGGGATCGCGTACAAAGGTCGTGGGCGTCACCGTGCTCACCAGTCTGGACGATCATGATCTGTCGCGCGTCGGCGTGCAGGATGCGCCTGCTGCACAAGTGGAGCGACTCGCCGATCTCGCTGCCCAAGCCGGGCTGGACGGCATTGTCTGTTCCGGGCAAGAGGTTGCCGCTGCGCATAAGCGATGGAAAAACGGGTATTTTGTCGTGCCCGGATTGCGGCCAAAGGGCGGCGCTGTCGGCGATCAAAAACGCATCGTCACCCCGCGTCAGGCGCGCGATGACGGCGCCAGCGTGCTCGTCATCGGACGGCCGATTACCGCGGCGGAGGATCCGGACGCCGCAGCGCGCGACATTGCTAACACACTGTAATACCTTGTAACATATCGTATCAAACATTTGACATAGCCCTCAAATACGACAAAGCTTCCATTGCACGTTGAAAAATAACGTATTTATGGAGGGGACTATGACGAACAGTAAGAAAGCCATTGCCGAATTTATCGGCACATTCTGGTTGGTATTCGGCGGCTGCGGCAGCGCCGTTCTGGCAGCGGCATTTCCCGAAGTGGGCATCGGCCTGCTCGGTGTATCGCTCGCTTTTGGTTTAACAGTGGTGACGATGGCCTATGCAATCGGCCATATTTCCGGTTGCCATCTGAATCCGGCTGTAACGCTGGGCCTATGGGCGGGCGGAAGATTTGATGCGAGAGATATTCCGCTGTATATCGGATCGCAGGTGCTTGGCGCGATTGCGGCAGCCTTTATGCTGTATGCCATCGCCAGCGGAAACGCGGATTATTCGGTGGCTGCAAACGGGCTGGCTGCAAACGGATATGGTGAAGGGTCGCCGGGCGGATATACGCTGATCGCGGCGTTGCTGATCGAAGTGTTGCTGACCGCATTTTTTCTGTGGATCATCATGGGCGCCACCGATGGTCGTGCGCCAGCCGGTTTCGCGCCGCTCGCAATTGGCTTTGCGCTGGCACTGATCCATCTGATTTCCATTCCGGTTACCAACACGTCGGTCAATCCCGCGCGTAGCACCGGCCCGGCTTTGGTCGTTGGCGGCATGGCGTTGCAGCAGCTGTGGCTGTTTTGGGTTGCACCTATTCTTGGCGGTGTCATAGGTGGCGCTCTTTACACATGGATTGGAGCCGATGCCCAAGACAAACCAAATATCGAAGGCGAAGTCTGATATCAGGATCAAAGTCTGCGGCCTCTCCTCGCGGGAGGCCGTTGACGCTGCTGTTGATGCAGGCGCATCGCATATTGGCCTGGTGCATTTTGAAAAAAGCCCGCGCCATGTTGATCTAGGTCAGGCGGCGGCACTGCGCGAATATGCCGATGGCCGCGTTCGCACTGTACTGCTTCTCGTCAATGCCAGCGCCGAGGATACGGCAAGGGCGATGAATATCGTGCAACCCGATATCGTTCAGTTTCATGGCACCGAAACGCCCGAATGGCTGCGGCTGATCCGGAAGTTCAGCGACGTCAGGATATGGAAGGCGCTGGGCGTAAAGGATGCCGATACGCTGCCCGCAAGCGCGCGTTTTGTAGGCGCGGCTGACCGGTTGTTGTTCGACGCGCCAGCGCAGGCTTTGCCCGGTGGAACGGGAATTAGCTTTAACTGGGATTTGCTTGCCGGGTTTGATCACCGGCTGCCGTGGATACTTGCAGGCGGATTGGATGCAGACAATGTGGGTGATGCCATTGCGGCAACAGGCACGGATTTTGTCGACGTGTCATCCGGAATTGAAAGCGCACCGGGCGTGAAGGATGTTGCCAAAATCCACCAATTCTGCGAGGCGGTGAGGCAATATGAACAATCCCGAACTAAAACCGAACAGCTTCCGTAACCAACCTGACGACAAAGGCCATTTCGGCCAGTTTGGCGGGCGATATGTGGCGGAAACGCTGATGCCGCTCATTCTCGATCTGGAGAAGGCATATCGCGCCGCGCAGGCCGATCCCGCATTCCAGAAGCAATTTGATGATTTGCTTGAACATTATGTCGGGCGCCCCTCCCCGTTATATTATGCGGAGCGGCTGACCGAGGAATTGCGCAAGGATGCACCGGCGGGAAAAGGCGCGCAGGTCTGGTTCAAACGTGACGAGCTGAATCATACAGGCGCGCATAAAATCAACAATTGCGTTGGCCAGATACTGCTCGCCATGCGTATGGGCAAAACGCGTATCATCGCAGAAACCGGCGCAGGGCAACACGGCGTTGCAACTGCCACCGTCTGCGCGCGTTTCGGCCTGCCCTGCTTTGTCTATAT
>ENA-ORXU01002008-ORXU01002008.1-marine-metagenome-genome-assembly--contig:-NODE-2008-length-14713-cov-5.069555_pt1 | contig 14713 bp, 12 predicted proteins | sample MGYA00237869_ERZ511484 | MGnify/ENA metagenome assembly ERZ511484
TCCCTTTTCTTCACCCGTTACCAGCATGAATATCATAGTTCGTCGTGGTCCTTCTCCTACTCGTGCGGCTTGAGCAAAAGCTTCTGCTATCTCTAGTACTGTAGACGTGCCTGAGCCATTATCATCTGCGCCGTTATTGATATCATCACCTCGTCGTCCTATGTGGTCATAGTGAGCACTTACGATGATGACCTCTTCCTTTAGCTTAGGATCTGAGCCCTCTACCAGACCGATGACGTTGTTTCCTACCACCTCACTCTTATCTATAGATTGTGTCATCGTCATGTCTACAGGAAGCTTGACGGACTTAGGCTTCCCTTTGGCGGTTATTTTATCTCGTGCCTTGATGAATTTTTTATACTTCTTTCCCAGCATATCCTCTAGGATATTAGTAGAGATATACATAGCATTAGCTGTTATAATTTCTTCTGCTCCGCTTCCTCCAAGAGTCATCTGTGGTCGCATGAGGGCACGTCGATTATCGCTGACACGCTGCTGTAGCTGGTCATCAATGATGAGTACCGTACTTGCGCCTTCTTTCTTGGCTAGCTCAAGTTTTTTCTCTATAGTCCATGCGGAGGCGTCACTGAGATACTCGTTGCCTTGGCTGTCCTTAGGCGTACCTCGGTAGATGAGTATTACCTTGTCCTCGACATTCTTTCTGTAGTCGTCATAGTCATCAGTAGACACACCATATCCTAAGAATAGTATCTCATCAGTGCTATAGCTCTCTCTTGATTCATTCTCCAAAGGCATGGAGAGGAAGTCTTTCATGTGCTTGTATTCAACTCCATTAATCTCTAGGCTGATGTCATCCCAGGAGGTGTAGTCAAACTGTACAGGCTGATAATAGTCCTCTAGTCCGGCAGCCTTGGTTAAGCCCATTCGGGCAAACTGAGATGCGATGTACTCACCAGCCATTTCATTTCCTTTTGTTCCTAACTCTCTACCTTCCATCTTATCACTAGCAATGATGGTCAGGTGATTCTTGAGGTCAGCACGTGTAACGGTCGCGCCAAAGGAGGCTTCTGTATCGGTGAATCTTATGGAGTCATATTTGGCCATTTGGCCGACAGGCTGCATGACCCCAGATACATACTGAGCGGATAGGATGCCTGAAGTAAGCAGGCAGACTAGTAAGAGTGAATGTTTCATTGTATAGTGATTAGCAGCTGATCTTGGAGACACGGCGGGCGTGGCGACCTCCTTCAAACTGTGATGTAATAAATGCTTCTACGATTTTTTCTGTTAGAGGATGGTCTATATAGCGTGCAGGAAGTGCGAGGACATTGGCGTCATTGTGCTGTCGGGCGAGAGTAGCTAGCTCTGCGTTCCAGCAGAGTGCTGCTCGCACGTGGGCATATTTATTAGCGGTCATGGCTACTCCGTTTCCGCTACCACATAGGATGATGGCCCGGTCTGCCTGGTCTTCTGCAAGAGCTTTCATGGCGGGGTGGATGTGATCTGGATAGTCTGTAGACTCGTCTGTAAATGTGCCGTAATCTGCGACGTCATACCCGTGCTTTTCAAGTACGCGCAGCACTACGTCCTTGTGACTGAAGCCGGCATGATCACAGCCGATTGCATATCTCATGATACTATTATTTTTTCTTGACAAAGTACACCACAGAAGATGACTCTTCTACACGGGCAAAGCTACGCACGCTCGATCTCAGACCTGACCATGCTGCTGATAGATAGCTGGGCTTACCTCTGCGATATCCACTACTCAGCAGAGATACGTAGAATGGATCCATGATCATCCGCTTACGATCTACCACAGTCATATCATGCTTCTGTACGTATGAGTCTATACTGCGTGGAGAAAAGTGCCACAGATGTCTAGGTACATCGTAAGCTGCCCAGTCAGTACCGTAGTGCTTAGCGTCATGACTCTGATGATTCGGCACGGCAATGACCCAGAGACCATCTTCTGCGAGAAGATTTCTGATCTTGCTAGCGTAGCCATCTAGATCATGGACATGCTCAAGTACATGCCACATGGTGATCGCATCATAGCTACCATCGAGCTCAGCGAGATGATCACTTGGATATACAGGAAAGTCGCCTTGCTTGGCTGCTATGGCTCTGGCATCATCATCAGGCTCTAGCCCGACGACTGCATGACCTAGCTGGTGCATGTATTGGAGGAAATATCCCGTACCACAGCCGATATCTAATAATCTGCCTTGATCCACTGGAATGTGTGGCTGAATCCATGCAGCCTTGCGCCGGAGCATGACACCTCGAGCACGATGATAGAGTTTATCCTTGAGATCTTTCTGCACGTCTGAGTGCGAGATGTAATCTTCACTGGCATAATAAGGTGCTATCTCGGCAGGTCCAGGGGCATCTACTGTTACTTTGATGTTACAAGAGAGACACTCCCTGAGTGTAAAAGATTCTCCAGATATGGAGTGATCCTTGACCACTTGATCAGCGCCCCAGTTATCAGCGGCGCAGGCTGGACAGAGTGATGAAGCTCTAGACATACTATCCTCGAAGCAAATTGGTGCTTTGATACGGTCCTATGAGCTGATTGATCTCTTGAGTAAAGGCAGGATCATTAATCTGCCTCGTGAGTTGAAGGGCATCGCCTACAGCTCTGAGATCAAAGCGATAGTCATCTCTAAAACCGTTCTCGAGATCACTTGGCGATAAGGAAGTGTAAAACTCCATATAGTCTTGCATCTCTCGAGCTAGCAATCTGATATGCTGCTTGGCTAGATCTGTATCACCATTGCTCATAAAGGCTTCAATGAATTGAGATACATAGCTATCATACTTGAAGTTCATATGAGGAAACGCCGTGAAGTACAAGCTCGCAATATTGGACGCCTTCTGACTTTTACCTTCTAGCATCAGCTCTCTTACAAGTCGAGAGAGCGTGAGTTTCTGTGCTTGTAGAGTAGCATTGTAAGATGACGTGACATATAGCTCCTTAGTGTCCATATTACCCCAGCGCCACTTCGTAGTGACATTCTCGTACATCTTCTCTGTATCTATGTCTCCATAGAAATAGATGAGATTCTGCTGCGTGGTCGTCTTCTTAGGCACGACGCGAAGAGCAAGACCTTCGAGCTGAGTATAGTCTTTCATGCCCAGCAGCTTTTTGGGCTGGCACGTCACAGAGAAGTATACGGGTCGCTTGTTGATGTTGCTCGATACGATATCCAGGATCGCTAGCTCATCCTTAGTGATGTATCGGCGATTACCTAGATTGATGTCGATCTTATCTACACGCCCTTTGTCATCTCCTGGAGTGAACATACCAGAAGAGTTGACATAGTTTTCGTCTATTGGGATGTACATCTTCTTAGTCTGTAGATATGTCTTCAGATTATAGCCGCCAGCCTGTCTTGGGTGATCTTCTCCCAGAAATTTCAGCACGTCAAACACATTGGTCATGCGGCTAGACTCCTCGGGAAATGGATAGAAGAGCTGATTTCTATCAGGTCCTAGGTAAGCCTGTTCAGAGATAGTGAAATCTATGGCGGGTGAGTCATTGACTCTTCTACGCATCTGATTGATATACCAGTCTACTGCGATGAGACTTAGGTTGATCACTCGCACATCGGTACGGATCTGCTCTACTTCCTGTGCATACCACAGTGGATATGTATCATTATCTCCATAGGTGAAGATGATCGCATTTTCTTCCAGGGAGTTTAAGAAGTTAGCTGCATAGTCGCGACTTGCCTTGTGGTGCATCCTGCTGTGATCGTCAAAGTTCTGTACTAGCATGATGGCAGGTGCTGTGAGCACGAGCGCCGATGCAAGTATGGCTGCAAGTCGATCATTATCCTTGAGCCATCCACCGATCACATCCTTGATGGCGAGCACACCTAGTCCTATCCATACGCAATAGGTGAAGAACGATCCTACAAGGACATAGTCACGTTCTCGAGGTTCATTAGGAGGCTGATTAGTATAAAGGATGATACCTATTCCTGTGATAAAGAACAGCCCAAGTAAGGCAAAGAATTCTTTCTTGCGCTTCCTGTAGTGAAAGAGCAAGCCAAATATTCCGAAGAGAAATGGCAGGAAGAAGTAGCGATTGCGCGCCTTATGGTTCTTCATCCGCTCCGGAAGCTCGCTCATATTGTGCGTACGCCACTCATCAATTATATTGATACCACTGATCCAGTTACCGTCAGCGGGATCCCACTTGTAGTAGCCTTGAGAGCCATTCTGCCTTCCGGCAAAATTCCACATGAAGTACCTCACATACATCCACCCGACTTGATAGCGGAAAAAATATTCTATGTTATCTGCTAGGCCAATCTTGCCTTTTTCTTTATTGATCCATTGTCGATAGAGCCCAGGTCGTCCCTGCCCACTATCAGACATGCGAGGAAAGAGCTGCTTGTCTTGATTAGCATATATGGGAGTAACTTTCTTATCTATTTTCTCGTACTTATCCCCTACACGTATATATCGTTCCTTGTAGTCGTACTTAGTCGGCGAGGCAGTAAAGTCAGGTCCTCTAAACAGCGCACGCTCTCCATACTGCTCGCGATTGAGATAGGGAATCAGTCGCGTCACATCTGACGGCGCATTCATGTTTACAGGCGGATTAGCATTAGCTCTGATGACCACTGTACCCATGGACATAAAGCTGATGATAAGTAAGCCTACTGCCATGCTAGCACTTTGCAGAAGCGGTATATTCTTTTTCTGAGCTACCACTAGTCCTAGTATCACAAGTGCGGCAAACACTAGCATAGTAGGAACGATACCGGAGTGAAATGGTAGTCCCATGCTATTAACCATCAGAACTTCAAATTTGCTCCACACCACAGGTATGCCTACGATGATAACTTTCTGGACAAATACTACCATACCTACACCTACTAGGAAACTGAGAGCTACCCCGACGGGATCCGTCTTCTTATACTTCTTAAAATAATAGAGTACGGCGAGCACGGGAAATGCTAAGAGACTGAGGAGGTGAACACCCAGTGAGAGACCTGCTGCATAGATCGAAAAGACGACCCAGCGATCGTGTGTATCATCTTTGGGTAGATTGTACCACTTTACCATAGCCCAGAAGGTCAGTACGGAGAAGAATGTCGACATGGCATATACCTCACCTTCCACCGCAGAGAACCATATACTTGTGCAAAAGGCCGTAGCCAGTCCTGCAGATAGACCTGCCCCGGCTAGGGCTATTTTCTGAGCATCTGTGAGTGACTCAGTGGATCTGCCTACAAGGCTCATCTTACCGAGGATCATAGTGATCCACCCGATCATCATGGCAGCCAGCGCACTCCACATTCCTGACATAAGATTCACGGCAAAGGCGATATGCTCTGGATTACCAGATAGTGCGTCTCCTACTGCAGCAAACAAGCGTCCTGTCATGAGAAAGAGTGGAGCTCCTGGCGGATGTACTACTTGTAACTTGTACGCTCCTAGGATAAACTCACCGCAGTCCCAGAGACTGCCTGTGCGCTCTACAGAGAATATATAGACACCCATGGCTATAGCAAGTACAGCTAGGCCTGTGACATTGACCAGTTTTTTAAAATTCATCATCGTGTAAATCCTTGGAGTATAATAGTGATGTGGTACATCATTTTCTGAGTAGCAAAATTAGTCATCTAACTATGGACAGCCTGCAGCCTGAGTGGCTGATTGTGAGCACGTCAGCAAGCAGCTCTATCATAGCCAGTCCCTGACAATATTGAAGTGACAGTCTAGGTAAGCACTAGTTGTGCATGTACCTTTGCCAATGTCTAAGGTCGCAAGTCGAATGAGCTTCTAAGCTTGTACTTGTCAGAGCTTTGACTATATTAACCCAGTTTAACCCACAGACTGCGATGAAAATACTGTTTTGGGGAATATTACTCTACCTCACTTACAAGTTGGTCATGCCTTCTCGTCGATTGAGCAAGGCAGCTGATCCAGAAATAGAACGCAAGGATGATGACGGATTTACAGAATACGAAGAATTAGATGAGTAAGCAAGAGCAATCTACTCCCACACCTATTGGTGCCCTAGGGGAGTTTGGACTGATAGATAGATTGACAGAAGGCCTCTACGATGCTAGTGATAGTACCATCAAGGGAATTGGCGATGATGCTGCCGTACTTGATCATGATACCCGACGCACGCTCATATCTACAGATCTACTGATAGAGGGAATTCACTTCGATTTAGCTTACACACCTCTCAAGCATCTTGGATACAAGGCCGTCATGGTGAATCTCTCAGATATCTATGCCATGAATGGTATGGCAGAGCAGATTACTGTATCTCTCGCACTCAGCAATCGCTTCTCTGTAGAAGCAGTGGAAGAGCTCTACAGCGGCATCAAGCTCGCTTGTGATCAGTACCAGGTAGATATAGTCGGTGGAGATACCACCTCTAGCATACAAGGACTTGTCATATCCATCACCGCTATTGGAAGCGTCGCCAAAGATCAGGTGGTGCTAAGATCAGGCGCTCAAGAAGGAGATCTACTCTGCGTTACAGGAGATCTTGGAGCAGCTTACTTGGGTTTGCAATTACTCGAGCGTGAGAAGCAGATCTACCTAGAAGCTCCAGATGTACAGCCTGACTTAGAGGATCAGCAGTATCTAGTACAGAGACAACTGAGGCCGCTTGCGCGCAAAGACGTCATCCTGCAACTTGCTGAACTCTCCATAGTACCAAAGGCAATGATAGATCTGAGTGATGGCCTAGCTTCTGATCTGTTACATATCGCTAGAGCATCTGGTGTGGGAGCAGAGATTCAAGAGGACTGGGTTCCGATCCATGAGGAGGCTAAGCTGATGGCCATGCAGTTTAAGATGGATCCTATTACCTGTGCTCTTAGTGGAGGTGAGGACTATGAGTTGCTATTTGCCGTCGATCATAGACATGAAGATGCCCTCCATGATCTAGACGATATCAGTGTCATAGGCTCGGTCAAGCGTAAGGAAGACGGTGTCTATCTCCTATCCAGCGCTGGGAAGCGTCATGAGATTATCGCTCAAGGATGGAAGCACTTTAAAGATGGAGATCAGTCCGCTAGCAGCTGAAATGAGATGCCGCAGATCTGATCACCGTCAGCTATGTGTAGCTGCTCGTAGTGTGTGGTCAGTGACCACCTAGGATCCAAATCAGGAGTAGTATAGAGATCCGCAGAGGAAAACAGCGTCCGACTGGGATAGGTAGCAAGGACCTCTCGGGTAAAATCATAGAGACGTAGCTCATCTGTCTTGAGATGTATGATACCGCCAGGCCGCAACACGCGCTTATACTCATCGAGAAAGCCCGCAGCTGTCAATCGTCTAGATGATTTTCGCTGTTTCAAGAAAGGATCTGGAAAGGTGATCCAGATCTCATCAATCTCGTCCATAGCAAAGAATTTACTTAGCATCTCAATTCTGCATCGGAGGAATGCTCCATTATCAAGGCCTTCTTCCTGTAAGCGCCTAGCCCCTTGCCAGAGTCGCGCTCCCTTCACATCTACTCCAATAAAGTTAATGTCAGGATACATTTTGGCAAGAGCCACTGTGTATTCACCTCTGCCACATGCTAGCTCCAGTGCTATGGGGTTTTCATTGCCAAATTGCTCCTTTGCCCATACGCCCTTGCGCTGTACAGGAGTGTGTCCTTGGCCTATCAGCTCATCTGTAGATGAATCAAAATTCTGGACCACATTGGAAAACTCCAGCATCTGGGAAAACTTGTACAGCTTGTTTCGTGATGACATATCCAATTAAAGATGTGATACTTTCGTAGAAGCAACACACAAATATCCACTCTCATGACTAGATGTCTTACGATACTTTTTTGTCTCGCAATCAGTGCTACTTGCTTGCAGGCACAGCTCGGCCTTGGCTTCAAGGCAGGCCTGAGCTATATGGAGCTTGAGGGCCCTCTTGAGCGCACATCAGACATGGTGCTAGAGGAGTATTCCTTCAGTAGTGGATTTCAGATCGGAGTAGTGTTTGACTATGCGTTTACTGACTTGGTGGGCATGCGAGCAGAGTTGCTCTTCAGTCAGAAAGGGGGCAGATACAAGTACGAAGGAGACGGATACTTCTTTGTCTCTCCGGCTAATCAGATCGTAGCCCGTGGTAATAAGCTGATCGAGCTCGATATTGTCAATACCTATATAGATATTCCTATCACAGCCTACTATAAGGTCGGCAAGTTTGAAATCCATGGAGGCGCCGTACTTGGACTGCTAGTTGGATCCAAGGCTCGTGGCATACGCCAGTTCAATGGTACAGTGCTCGGATCTGGAGAGACGATAGAGAGATTTGAGCAGTCGCTCGACTATAACTATGGATCAGATAGAGCACAAGGTTTCCTGTCAGGAGAGGCCATCAGGCTGATGAGTGGCGCAGTTCTTCCCAAGACTCCAGGTGCTTACTTTGATTATCCTCCGCTTCCACCTAATGTCATCACGCAGCCTACGCTCTATCGGCGCTTTGAGCTAGGGCTCGTAGGGGGTATCACTTACTTTCCCAATAAAGGACTAGGATTTGGAGCTCGCTATCACTACGGATTGTCTGATGTGACTGATGAGGCAGCTGATATCTCACAGATCGAGCTGACCGGTAGCAACGGTCTAGTGACTCGTAATGACGATGATAAGAATCGGGGACTTCAATTTTCCATTATGTTCTTGTTCTAGTACAGCGTAAGTGCTTGACAATTAGCTGTTAAAACCCGATCCCTATACAATATGTAAACTATTTATTACCTTTGTGTTATCAAATTGTAAACAATTGAGTTATGGCACAGAAAGTATTTAAAGAAAAACAAGGAGGACAAGAGTGGGAAGTTTATGCCTTTTTAACAATCCTATCCGTACTAGTCCTCAGCGCCATCGGTAACCTACTTTGGTCTGCTCCACACGTAGCGACAGCTGGTAATCTAGGGTTTCTACTGATCTGCCTCATGCTTATTGCAGGAGCTGCTATGTACTTCAGACAGTGTACCATGGTCACATCAATCACACATAAGGGCGTGCGATATAAGCGTAAACCATGGCAAGTTAAAAAGACCAAACTGTCCTTTAATGATATATCGTCCTTTACGACCATCGATGCTCCGAGATGTGCTAGCTATAGTGGATGGAATATCTCCTATGCCGCTGCGCGCGTGCAATGTGTAGGTGTGCCGTCTCGTACAGGCATAGAATTACACTTAAGAGATGGACAGTCTGTACTGATTAACAGCAGAGATCCTAAGCGATTTGCTCAAGTGTTGCGCGCTGCAGGTCTCTTAGAGTTGTCATAATTACCTGATCGTACCGCGCAGCCGTAAACTTAAATTGCGACCCGGTGCAGATACGCCACTACTGAATGTCCTGTAGTGCTTGTCCCATAGATTTTCTATTCCCACAGATAGACTCATGTCCTTGCTGATGGTAATATCACTGTATAGGCTCCACGAGGTCCATCCGAGCGAGCCATCTGGAGTAGCCAACTCTAGGTTATCAGAACTATTGACAGCGAATCGCTCTGCTGGCTTAGCTCCATTGTATAAGATATCAAGTCTGGCGGTCCAGCGCTCTTGCTTATAAGCAAGACGAAATAGGCCGTAGACAGGCGGAATATGTGCCGCAGGTGCTTTTTCTCCGTTGGCTAGAGTGCTCACACCCCTCGTATAATTCAGGGACAGCTCCGTACTCCAGTCACTCAAGACCTTACTCTCCCACTGCAGATAAAGCCCGCGTATGCGCGCACTCTGACCATTGCTATTAGTGATCGTCCTGAGCTGCTGACCATCCACGAGGATGATACTGTCCCCACTAGGCAAGGCGCTGAGTTCTCTTACGATCTCTCGCTGGAGTAAACTATAGTATCCTCCTGCAGATACTCTCGTATCCGAGAAGGGAAAGGGGAGCTCCAGCACACGATCTATATGGATATCTATGCTGTAATTGCGCTCGGGTTTCAGCTCGAGATTAGGTATCTGTAGCAGACCGTTTTTGACACGGATCTTGCCTTGATCATCGATATTGGGATTTCTGTAGGCACTCGCGATGGACGCTCTCAGGCGTGTAAGATCATCATATTGATAGATGGCTCCGGCACTCGCACTCAGTACGCCTACTGATCTTGAGATACCGTCTAGATAATCACTAGGCCACCGGATGACACTGGTATCAGCGTAGCGTAGGCCTATACTTTCTATACCCATCCGCACTCCAGCCTGCAAGGTGAGATCATACGCTGGTAACTTCTTATCTCCCATGGCGTAGATACTCAGTGCAGTCTGTCGAGCCCTATCATCAGGATATCTACTGAGGACACCTATGGATTGTTGCAGCGTATCCTCTAGTCGAGTGAGCACGGCTGTAGAGCGCACTCGATTCCATTGCAGATCGGCACCATATCTGAGGTCTACACCGCCCAGCCATGCTTCAAGTCGCTTGCTGAAGTCAGCAGTTGCAGACCATACGCGTACTCTTTCACTGTTATCGCTTTCTAGTTGACTACCAAATCTGCGAGTGATTCGCTGTTCGTCAATAGCCTGCGTAGATAGTATAAATATGGCTTCATCCCAGTACTCTGATGGTCGTGACCACTGAGCTTCTATGGATGTGAGAACACGATTTTGAGGACCGTAGTCCCAGCGCGCCCATCGGAGCGACCCTAGTGAATCTCCCGGCTCGGTAAGCATATCATACCGTGGTATATCACTCGATGTAGAGTACTGTAAGTTACCCTTTAGTAACAGATCATCGCTGTAGCGATAGGAGACCTTCTGGGTGATATCAAGTTGATTATATGCCGTACCTACTTGGAGAAATGTGTCTGGATTTTCCCTTAAGATGTCTGCTCCATCGACTCTCTCAGCATAAAATGGTCGTGTACCAAATGAAGGGTAGTCGGCAGGAGTACGCTTACCAGCCATTAAATCACCAAAATCCGTAAAACTGATACTCGTCAAGAATCCAAGATCCTTACGACCAAAATTAATATCGAGATGAAGACCCTTTTCCTCCGCTGCACTGCCATAACTTACCCCATAGTTGATTTCTCTCCTGCGCTCGCCTAGAGAAGACGTCACGCCTGGTGACCTGGTCCTGTAGTGTATTACTCCACCGAGTGCATCAGATCCGTATAGTAGCGATGAAGGACCCAGAGCAACCTCGATGCTTTCAATCAGGTAAGGATCTAGTGTGATAGAGTTCTGTAAATGACCAGAGCGATAGATTGCATTGTTCATCCTCACTTTATCGCTGACTAGCAAGATACGATTGGCTTCCATTCCGCGCAGAATTGGACTTCCACCTCCCATCTGAGATTTCTGTACATAGGCGGTACCACTCTTCTCTAGAAAGTCGACTGCACTAGGAGCATGTAAGGACTTGATCTCACGTGTGCTGAGCACCTTGATCTGCTGAGCGATATCTGCTTGACGAGTGGACTTTCGTCCAAATATAATGACCTCCCCAAGCTGTGACATCTCCGGTTGCAAGACGATTATCGTTGTTTCCATTCCTAGATCTTGGAGTACAAGTTCATTTGGGCGAAAGCCTACATAGCTGATTTCCACAGTGTCTTGATAGTAGGATCTCGGCACTGCCACCATGCCCTGTAGATCACTGCTGCCATAAAACTTGTCATCAATGACGACATTGACTCCTGGCAGGCCTACTCCATCTGGTGACTGAATGTACAGGCAGTAGCTGAGATTATTATCACAGTCCGATTGTCCTATAGCGGGTAGCACAAGGAACAGGAGAAGCAGAGTGAGCCATGCTGTCAGACTAGGAGTGGGCATCTGGTAACTTGACAGTGATGGTAGTACCCTCATTGATCACGGATTGCTTTACAAATATTTTGCCCCGGTGGTACTCGTTTACGATTCGCTTAGCCAAAGACAGGCCAAGGCCCCAGCCACGTTTTTTGGTCGTGTAGCCTGGCTCAAAAACGGTTTTCCACTTGGAGCTGGGTATTCCTTTGCCAGTATCGGCGAAGTCTACACAAACATAGTTATTGTCTAGATAAACCTCGACCTTCAAGTGACCTTTGCCAGCCATAGCATCTATACTGTTTCTTATCATATTTTCAAACACCCACTCGATTAATGGAGCATTAGCGCGTACCATCAGATCTTCCTTATAGGCTCTTGGAAATTGCAACTCCACTTTCTTAGGTGTGCGGCTCTTCATGTAATCATGCACGCTGCGCAGAAGCGTGGCGACAGGCACCGTATGCATCTCAGGATCAGAGCCAATCTTGGAGAAGCGGTCTGCCACGAGTTGTAATCTATCCACATCCTTGGTCAATTCTGTGATGATGAGCTCTTTCTCTTCGTCAGGATCGTCTTGCATGACATACTTGAGGTGCTCTATCCATCCCATGAGAGCGCTGATAGGCGTACCTAGCTGATGAGCCGTCTCCTTAGCCATTCCTACCCATACACGGTTTTGCTCAGCTTTCCTGCTGCTACTGAATCCTAGATAGCCCGTACCGACAAAGGCTGTGATAAGAAGAATCTGAAGCAGAGGGAAATAGGTGAGATATGGTAGGAACTTTGAATTCTTGTAATAAACCTCGGTAGCATAGCCAGTGCCACCAGTGATAGGCGGTAGACCAGAAGCCTTGATTTTATCAAGCTCATCGTATAAATAATCAAGGTCGTTGTCCTTACTACCAAAATTTTTAGCAATGGATATCTGCCCTGCATCATTCACAGCGATTACAGGTATATCTCCGACAAAAGTCTCCGTAATCGCCGTGGCTAAACCGCGATCAAGATGATTGAGCAGATAGTCATTCACAGCTGCCTTTCCTTCTGCCGTGAGACCTTGCTGTGGCTGTTCCGTATTGGTAAGCTCCTGCATGGCTATGGCAAAGATTTCCACTTTCTCTCGCTCAGTTTCCTTGAGATTAGTGGCTAGAAAATTAGAATACCATAGGGAGACAACCACCACCACGAGAGCAGCTGCTGCGAGTAGGTACTTCCACCATGTCTTGCGGGCATAGATATTCACTGTGGTAAATTTCAACACTATAACCGACATAGCCTCTATCAAAGTCTATGGACGCATCGTAGCTGTCTGTTTCTCCACTTTCGTCATGGGATCATATGCCTATGCGTGCTTAGGGTATGGGAGTACCTTTGTACCATGGAAGAGTTGCAAGACATACGGGATCTCAGCTTCACAGACCTAGAAGATGTACTACTCCATATGAGTCATCCTAAGTATAGAGCCAAGCAGGTCTATGACTGGATATGGAAGAAGGATGTTACAGATTTTGATCAGATGGGTAATGTGCCCAAGGCGATCCGAGAAGAACTTAAGAAAAGATATACCATTCCCTATGTCGAGGTAGATAAAGTACAGACAAGCACGGATGGTACTGTGAAGTTTGGTTTACGACTCGCGGATGGTCAGATGATCGAGGCCGTATTGATACCTGTAGAGCGGGACGATAGGTACACGGTCTGTGTCTCATCACAAGTAGGCTGTAGTCTATCCTGTAAATTTTGTGCAACGGGTACAATGGGAAGAATCAGGAACCTCAAGGCACAGGAAATCCTGGATCAGTATCGTATCGTCGATCGACACTGCATCGAGCTATATGGTCGGGGCTTGACCAATGTGGTCTATATGGGTATGGGTGAACCGCTTCTCAACTATGCACCGGTCGTACGTAGCTTGCGACTGCTCACAGATCCTGAAGTGCAGGGCATCAGTCCTCGCCGTATTACCGTGAGTACTGCGGGCGTCGCTAAGATGATCACCCGTCTAGCCGATGAAGGTCTGAAGATAAATCTGGCACTCTCCCTACATGCCGCGGACGATACCAAACGCAGTGAGATCATGGCGATCAATGATAGCAATGGACTCGATATATTGCGAGATGCACTCTACTACTTCTATAGAGAGCTTCGCACCAAGATAAGTTTTGAGTACATTGCTTTACGGGATTTCAATGACAGCGATGAGGATGCAGAGCGTCTAGCTACCTATGCTCGTGGATTGCCAGTAATGGTCAACATCATCGAGTATAATACGGTAGATCTATTTGATTGGCAGCGCTCTGAAGAGGACCGCCTTGACAAATTTGCCAAGATTCTTACGGACGATGACGTCCTCGTCACGATCAGACGGAGCAGAGGAAAAGATATCGACGCTGCGTGCGGTCAGCTGGCCCTGGATGGACAGGGAGCGTCCTAGTGTGGAGGACCTTAGCGCACTATGTCCGATCACCTAGACTTATTATTTCTTGGCTTCTCCCAGGGAGTAAAAGGTAAGAGGAGAAATACCTTTTTTGATGATGACGCCCTTCTTGACGAAGTCTCTCAATAAACTATGGATTCTCTGCCGAGATAGTCCTGTGAGCTTATGCAGCTGAATAGGACGGAGTGTTCCATGCTCTGTAAGGAGCTCGATGATCTGTATACGTCCTGGCTTGTGTTTCTTCTTGAGCATAGAAAGCGAAAGCGTAGTTTGCTGTAAAGCAAAATTAGATCATAAAAAGTTATGCCATACTTGTTTATGGCTCTAGTATATGGATGTGTAGGAAGAGCATGTACACGGATGGAAAATAGACTTTACAGTAAAGTCTCCTTCTGTACTCTGCTGCGTAACTGTGTACTGAGCAATCGCTCTGATCTTTACACAGTCATCATACCTACTAGCATCTCATAGCGCGCTTCTACATCACTCCACTCCAGACTCTTTAATCTGTCTAGACTAAACTCCTCTACGCAGTAGCTTGCCACTACACTACCATAGACAATTGC
>ENA-ORXU01002011-ORXU01002011.1-marine-metagenome-genome-assembly--contig:-NODE-2011-length-14707-cov-3.725701_pt1 | contig 14707 bp, 12 predicted proteins | sample MGYA00237869_ERZ511484 | MGnify/ENA metagenome assembly ERZ511484
CGGCGGTGTAGAGCTCGTAGGCCCGCGCATTGTCGCGCTCGACCCCCAGACCCAGACGGTAGAGCTGGGCAAGGTTGCGCTGGGCTTCGGGCGTGCCGTCTTCGGCCAGCGGTGTCCAGAGTTCGGCTGCGGCTTCGTAGTCGCCATCCTCATAGGCGGCGACACCGCGCGCGAAGGCGTCGTCGTCCTGCGCGGTCGCCGAAAGGGGAGCCGCCATCGCGAGCGCGAGAGCGAAGGTCAGAGCGGAGAGAGGTTTCGTCATCGGATCGGCCCTCATGTCAGCGCGCCGGATCGGTCACGGCGCAGGTCATTGCGCTACGACGAAGCAAGAGCGGGGCCATGTGGCGATTTTCGGGTCTTCGACAAGAAAAAAGGCTCCGCCGGAGCGGAGCCTTTCGATATCCGGTCATGTCGCTGAAGGTCAATCGACCAGAACGAGGTCCGCTGCCGATTCGCGGCCATCACGGCCCGCTTCGACTTCGAATTCGACCTTCTGGCCTTCATCGAGGCCGCGCAGACCGGCGCGTTCGACGGCAGAGATGTGCACGAATACGTCGCGCGACCCGCCATCGGGCTGGATGAAGCCGAAACCCTTGGTCGGGTTGAACCATTTCACGGTGCCTTTGGCCATCGTGATACACTCCTTCAAGTACACTGCCCGCGAGAGTGCGGCAGCTTTGGCGCAGTCAGAGCAAAATCGTGCTACTGACCCTCGAAGAAGGTAACAGACAGCGATTCTTGGTAACTTAGCGATGATTCGAATACATGATTTTCGGGTATTTCTCCAGTAAAAGCTGACGATGTGCACTGAAGGGTATCCCGTTGCGCAGTGCATCGGGCCGATCGCAACTTGGCGGCGAGAAATCCGTTTCCGCATATGACGTTCGCCCTGGCCTACCGGGCCGGTCTTGCATTTCGGTACCCGCTTCGCGTCTATGGAAGGCCGGAAGCAAACGAGCGAGGCCTACCATGACGACACTGTCCTTCTATGGCGCGGCAGGAACCGTCACCGGCTCCTGCTCGATGCTCGATACGGGCAATGTCGCCTGCCTGATCGATTGCGGTCTGTTTCAGGGCAACAAGACGGTTCGCGATCTGAACCGTCAGCCCTTTCCCTTCGATCCGAAGGCGGCGGATTTCCTGCTGCTGACCCATGCCCATACCGACCATACGGGTCTCGTGCCCAAGCTCATGGCCCAAGGCTTCGACAAGCCGATCTACGCCACGCGCGCCACCATCGACCTGATGGAATTCATGCTGATGGATTCGGCGCGCATCCAGGAATCGGATACCGAGCGTACGAACCGCTGGCGCGAAAGGCGCGGCAAGAAGCCCATCGAGTCGCTCTATTCGCAGGATGATGCGAAGGCGGCGCTGAAGAAGATGACGCCGGTCGAATACGGCGACTGGATCGAGCCTGCGCCCGGTTTCCATGCCCGCTACTGGAATGCGGGCCATATCCTCGGCTCGGCCTCCATCGAGGTGAAGTTTCAGGAGAAGGGCAGCGGGAACACCATGCGCTTGCTGTTTTCGGGCGATCTCGGGCCGGACGAGAAGGTCTTCCATCCCGAGCCGGGCGGCGAACAGGGGTTCGACTACATCGTCTGCGAAAGCACCTATGGCGACCGCGACCGGGACGATTACACCCTCGAAGGACGGCGCGAGGCGCTTCGCGTGGAGTTGGTGGCCGGACTGGAGCGCGGCGGCAACATCGTCATCCCCAGCTTCGCGGTCGAGCGCAGTCAGGAACTGCTCCACGATATCGGTGCCCTGCTGGCCGATGGGTCGATCCCCGAAGCCACCGTGTTCCTCGACAGCCCGCTGGCCAGCAAGGTCACGCAGGTCTTCGTCGATCACGCCGATCATCTCGAAGACGTCGCGATGCCGACGTCGAAACTGTTCAGGGACAAGAACTTCCGCATCACCCAGAGCGTCGAAGACAGCAAGGCGATCAACCGTATCCGCAGCGGGGCGATCATTATCTCGGCCAGCGGCATGGCCGATGCGGGTCGCATCCTGCATCACCTGAAGAACAACATCTGGCGGCCCGAATGTACCGTGCTCTTCGTGGGCTATCAGGCCCCCGGAACGCTCGGCAGCATCATCCGCTCGGGCAAGAAGGACGTCCGTATCCACGGCAAGGAATTCAAGGTCGAGGCGGATATCCGGGGCATCGGCAATTACTCGGCCCATGCGGATCAGGGTGAGTTGATCGACTGGATCATGGAGCGTGCGCCCGTTGCCGGAGCATTGTTCCTGAACCATGGCGACGACGATGCGCGTGCCGAACTGCGTCGTCTGCTGGGCGAGAAGGGCATGGATGGCGACAAGATACTCATGCCGCAATTCGACGAGAGCTTCGACCTGTCCGCCGGTACCCCCGTCTCCAAGGGTCGCGCCGAACCGCGCATCGAGGCAGCGGCGCTCAAGACCGACTGGTACAACGACTACGCCGCCTTCATGCTCGCGCTGGGCAATGCCATGGAAGACAGCGCGAATGACGGCAAGCGACGCGAGATGCTCGCCGCATTGAACGAGACGCTGGCGAAGGGCTGACCGTCGAAGACTTTCCTGCCCCGGTCTTCGGCGGGGCCTTCGTGAGGATCGCGTGGCCCGGAGCAGTGCTCGCTGCTGCAGAGCGCGCTGCAAGGCCGGGGCAAGACCGTATTACTGAGAGAAGGCACCACAAATGAACATCCTCGTCCTCCAGCACGCCCAATGCGAACACCCCGGCATCTTCCGCAGCTTTCTGGAGGAGGACGGCCACAGGTGGCAGGCGGTCGAGCTGGACGAGGGCGAAACCGCTCCGCCCCTCGACGGCTTCGATGCCCTCTGGGTCATGGGTGGTCCGATGGATGTATGGCAGGAAGAGGCCCATCCGTGGCTCGCCGCCGAGAAGGCACTGATCCGCGAGGCCGTGGCCGAACGCGGGATGCCGTTCCTCGGCCTGTGTCTGGGCCATCAATTGCTGGCCGAGGCGCTGGGCGGCACGGTCGGCCCGTCGGATACGGCCGAAATCGGCGTCCTGCCCGTGCAACTGACCGAAGTTGGGGCGCAGTCGATCTTTCTCGATGATTTCCCCGATACCTTCGATACGCTCCAGTGGCACAGCGCCGAGATAAAGACCCTGCCCGAAGGTTTTCGCGTCCATGCCACTTCGCCGGACTGTCCGGTACAGGCGATGAGCTGGGGGACGCGGGCGTTCTCCTGCCAGTTCCACATCGAGGTGGAAGGGGACACCGTCGATACCTGGGCGACGATCCCCGAATACCGCGATGCGCTGATCGATGCGATGGGCGAATCCGGCGTCGAGACCCTGCGCACCAAGACTGGGGAAGCCCTGCCGGAGATGAGCCGTCTCGCGGAACGTCTCTACATGAACTGGCTGCAGGCTGCGGCGCAGGCATGAGGGGAATGCGGTTGACGTCTCGCCGCAATAGGCCATGGTTGGTCCAACGAAATTCGGGAGGACCACAATGACTTTCACCATCACGCGCCGTCTCGCCCTCGCGGCAACTCTCGCTGCGGGTTTCGCGGCTCCGGCCTTTGCGGAGGCCCATAAGGAACTCGACAGCATCCACTTCCTGATCCCCGGCGGGGCAGGCGGCGGCTGGGACGGCACCGCGCGCGGCACCGGCGAGGCGCTCACCAAATCGGGCATCGTCGGCAAGGCGTCCTACGAGAACATGTCCGGCGGCGGCGGCGGCAAGGCCATCGGCTATCTGATCGAGAACGCCGACAGCAATCACGGCACGCTGATGGTCAATTCGACCCCCATCGTGATCCGTTCGCTGACCAAGGTATTCCCGCAGAACTTCCGCGACCTGACCCTCATCGCGGGCACGATCGGCGACTACGCGGCCCTCGTCGTCGGCAAGGACAGCGACATTGACTCGATGGACGACCTGCTGGCGGCCTACAAGAAGAACCCCGGCAAGGTCGCCGTCGGCGGTGGCTCGGTGCCGGGCGGCATGGACCACCTCGTCGCCGCGATGGTGATGGAAGCGGCAGGCGAAGACCCGCTCGACCTGAAATACATCGCCTACGATGCGGGCGGCAAGGCGATGGCGGGCCTGCTGTCGGGCGAGATCGCCGCGCTTTCGACGGGCTTTTCGGAGGCGGTCGCACTGGCCGAGGCGGGTGAGATCAAGATCATCGGCGTCACCGCTCCCGAGCGCGTCGCGGCGTATGAGGACGCCAAGACCATGAAGGAACAGGGGATCGACACCGAATTCGTCAACTGGCGCGGTTTCTTCGCCGCTCCCGGCCTGCCGGACGACATGAAGGACAAATACATCGCCGCGATCGCCAAGATGTACGAGACCGACGAATGGGAAGAGGTCCGCGCCCGTAACGGGTGGGTGAACATTCATAATCCCGGTGACGATTTCGAGGCCTTCCTCGTCAAGCAGGAAAAGGTCATCGGCGACCTGATGAAGAAACTCGGGTTCTTGTAAGTTGGTTCTAAGCCACTCTTCTTGGCCAAAAACGGACCGAGCCATAAACCTATATGGCTCGGTGAAGCTATTGAATTGCTGGGATTTTGCGATCCTAATTATCGCATTTATTCCTCATCATTCTATAGCCGCGGATTCTCATTTTGTTTACACTCTGTATAGGTCTTCCATTCTCGACAAAGATGCGAGAATCCATGTGGCTACTTTCGATACCGATGAAGGAGCTTCGTATAATCGAGAAAATTGCCGCATCGCTGCAAAATTATTTGCTGACCAAGACTATGTAGAAACCTTCTTCTGGTGTGAGAGCGGACATTACTCCGCACAAGAGAGGGCGGACAAATGATGACACTCGACCGCTGGATCGCCTCCATCTTCCTCGTGATCTGCCTCGTATACGGCTATACGGCCTTCTTCGCGATGGATGCGAGCCTGCCGCCCTTCATGCAGCGTAATCCGATCTGGCCCAGTACCTTTCCGAAGGTGCTGGCAGGCCTGGGTATCGTCTGCGCGGTGCTGGTGATCGTGAATTCGACGCCGCCTCCCATCAAGGAAGACGAGATCGACTACAGGCGGCTCCGGGAATACAAGATCGGACAGGCCGCCGCCCTCGTCGCTCTCATGGCCGCCTATGCCTTCGCCTTGCGCCCCATCGGGTTCGTGGCCTCGACGGTTCTGTTCCTGACGGTTTCCGGCATGGTGCTGGGTGAGCGGAAGCTGCACATCCTGATCCCGATTGCGCTGGTGGCGGCGTTGTTCATCTGGTTCCTCGTGGATGGCGTTCTCGGCATCTTCCTGCGCCCCTGGCCGTGGTTCATCTGAAGCGAATTGCATTCGACGTGGTCCACGCAGCATCGGCATTCGCGCAGGTCCCGGTGCGCATTCTGATCCGGGTTAAACGCAACTCGCTCAGGCATCTGGAGAAGGGAAGGGTGGAGCGATGCCCTATTACCATGGTTTGAAGGTCTATCCGCCGGAACGGGCGGACTGGATCGCGCGCCGTCTGCTGGCGCTGCGGCGTGATCTCTACCGCAGGATCACCGGCCCCCGACGACCCGGTTCCCTCATCATCGGGTCATGGAATATCCGGGCCTTCGACTGGGGCTTGCCCCGGCTGGACGATAGCTTCCACTTCATCGCGGAGATCATCGCCGCCTTCGATATCTGCGCCATTCAGGAGGTGAAATCCGACCTCGGACCGCTGAAGCGACTGATCGGTCTGCTCGGCCCGAACTGGGACTATTTCGTCACCGATATCTCGGATCACGAGGGCGGCAATGCCGAGCGCATGGCCTTCGTGTTCAACAGGAACAAGGTCGCCTTCCGCAATCTGGTCGGTGAGATCGTGGTGCGCAGCGATGCGCTGTCGAGCGGATTGCAGATCGCCCGCTCGCCGTTCTTCGCGGCCTTTCAGGCAGGATGGTTCCGCTTCACGTTGGTCTCCTCGCATATCGTCTTCGGAAAGACGGATGCCGGTGGTCTTGCGGCGCGCGCCGAGGAAATCTCGGCGATCTCCGAGGCGATCCTGAAACGGGCGAAAACCGAGGACCAAGTCTACATCTTCCTCGGCGACATGAATATCGATACGCGCGATGGGGTGGTCATGCAGGCCCTTCGGCGGAGCGGGCTGGAAGTTCCGGCTTTCCCGGCCACGAACATGGGCGGCGACAAATTCTACGATCAGATCGCCTACACCGTGGAGGGAAGGAGCGAACGCAAGACCCGCCTGCTGCGTTTCGATGCCTTCGACTGGCGCAATGCGGTCTATCCCTATCCCGATACCCGGTTCGAGACCGGGGGCGACCCCGACTATGTGCAGCGCCCGACCTTCGACGACACGGTTGCGTATTACGAGCCCGTGGTCGCCGCGCATCGCGACTTCAATCGCAAGGATGCCTATGCGGATTTCCGCAAATCCTACAAACGCTGGAATACCGAAGAGATGTCGGATCATCTGCCGATCTGGGTCGAACTCGAAACCGATTATTCCGACGATTACCTCATGCGCTTCCTCGCGCCCTCATAACCCCGCAGGAGACGGATCATGCTCGAAGGCATATTGTTAGGCCTCGCCACGGCCTTTTCGATCAAGAACCTCCTCATGGTCATCGGCGGCTGTCTGATCGGCACCTTCATCGGGATGCTGCCCGGTCTCGGCCCCATGTCGATCATCGCCATCATGATCCCGGTCGCCATTACCATCGGCGACCCCTCCGCCGCCCTCATCCTGCTCGCGGGCGTCTATTACGGCGCGATCTTCGGCGGCTCGACCTCCTCGATCCTCATCAATGCTCCCGGTGTCGCCTCGACGGTGGCGACCAGCTTCGACGGCTATCCCCTCGCGCGACAGGGCAAGGCGGGCAAGGCACTCACCATCGCCGCGATCTCGTCGTTCTGCGGCGGCACCATAGGCGCGATCCTCCTGATGATCTTCGCCCCCGCGCTCGCCTCGGTCGCTCTCAGCTTCCATTCTGCGGAGTATTTCGCGCTGATGGTCGTCGGCCTCTCCGCCATCGCGACCTTTGCAGGCACGGGACAGGTGGCCAAGGCCATCATGATGACCGTCGCCGGTCTGATGCTCGCCACCGTAGGCGAGGCCGCCCTCTTCAACGCCCCGCGCTTCACCGGCGGCATCATGGACCTGCAATCGGGGTTCAGCTTCATCACGCTGGCCATGGCCATGTTCGCGCTGCCCGAGGCGATCTTCCTCGTCCTCGACCCAAAACGCTCGAATACAGGCGACGGCGGATCGGGCAAGATCACCGATCTGCGGATCACGCGCGACGAAGCCCGCCAGATCGCCCCGGTCATCGGTCGCCAATCCATTCAGGGCTTTCTCATCGGTGTCTTACCGGGGGCCGGGGCGACCATCGCGTCCTTCCTCGGCTATGCGGTCGAGCGCAATATCGCTTCCGACGAAGACAAGAAGATGTTCGGCAAAGGCTCGATCAAGGGCCTCGCCGCGCCGGAATCGGCGAACAACGCGGCCTGCACGGGATCTTTCGTGCCGCTGCTGACGCTCGGCATCCCCGGTTCGGGAACCACCGCGATCCTGCTCGGGGCGCTGGTCGCGCTCAACGTCACGCCGGGGCCGCGTCTGATGATCGACGAGCCGGATATCTTCTGGTCCGTCATCATCTCGATGTATCTCGGCAATCTGGTCCTGTTGATCCTGAACCTCCCGCTGATCCCCTATATCGCGAAGATCCTCGCGGTGCCGCGCAACTACCTGATCCCCTTCATCCTCTTCTTCACGCTGATGGGGGCGTATATCGGGCAGAACAACGCGACCGAACTGCTGATCCTCGTCGGCCTCGGCGTGGCGGCGACGATCCTGCGCCTCGCGGATTTCCCGCTGCCGCCGCTGCTGATCGGGTTCATCCTCGGCTCTATGCTGGAGAACAATTTCGCCCGCTCGATGCAGCTCTACGACGGCCCGTCCTTCATCTGGGAACGGCCCATGACCATGGGCCTCCTCATCCTCGCCGCCGCCCTCGTCTTCCTGCCAAGCCTCCGCGCCAGACGGGCGCGATTGAAGCGGCAGGGGGTGGCGGAAGGAGATTGATGCAATCTGCCCCTAGGCCGCGTCTTCCTGCGGCCATATGGCCATGCGGGTAGCGCCCATGATCGAGCCGATCGCAGCGAGCCGGTCGGCATCGGGAGCGGATCTCTCGGCTTCCATCGCGACCGAGGCGAGGCGGGTCATCCCGAGCGAGCGGGACGCGCCCTTCACGCCATGGGCGGTCATGCGCCACGCATCGACGTCGCCATCGCGCAACGCCTCTTCGAGTTGCACCATGTACAGCGTACCTTGATCGAAGAACAACGTAAACAATTCGGCCTGTAATGCCTCATTGCTCATCGTGTTCTCGTTCAGAATGTCCCGGTCGAGTAGTGGTTCGTCATAGTAGGTCATGGCTTTCCCCCAACTGAGGAAAGAATAGACGGAGTAAGTTTCCGCTGAGTTAGGGACGGCGTACGTGTTTACATCGGTTCGATCAGGCCCGTACGAGCCTCAACTGTGTCACATCTGTCGTTCCGGCCAGGAAACAGGCGGCGCAACTGGCGAGGTAGAAATTCCACAGGCGGCGAAAACGGTCATCGAACCCCAGAGGTGCGATCTCGTCCCAGCGGTCGTTGAAAACGACGGACCATCGCCGCAGCGTCTCGGAATAGCTGTCCCCGAACTCGATGGAATCCCGCCATTGCAAACCTGCGCGCTCGGTTTGCTGGGCCAGCGCCGCCCGCGAGGGCAACATCCCGCCGGGAAAGATGTGCTTCTGCACGAAATCGACATTGCGGCGATAACCGTCGAACAGATGGTCGGCGATGGTGATGATCTGTAGGTTCGCGGTGCCGCCGGGCTTGAGACGCGCGCGCAGGGTATCGAAATAGACCGGCCAGTATTGCTCGCCCACCGCCTCGAACATCTCGATGCTGGCGATATGGTCGAACTGGCCTTCCTGTGCGCGATAGTCGCGCAGTTCCAGCGTGACCCGCTCGGCCAGCCCCGCCTTGAAGATGCGTTTCTGCGCGTAGTCGAGCTGGGCCGGGGAAATCGTTATCCCGTTCACCTTGGCCCCGCGTTCCTTCGCGGCATATTCCGCAAAACCGCCCCAGCCGCAGCCGACCTCCAGCACCGTCTCGTCTGGCTGAACGCGCAAGGCATCGCAGAGCGCGCCGTATTTGTTGGCCTGTCCGATCTCCAGCGATTCCCCCGGCTGGTGGAAGAGGGCGGAGGAGTAGGTCATCGACCCGTCCAGCCAGGTCTCGTAGAAGGCATTCCCCAGATCGTAATGGGCCATGATGTTGCGCTTCGAGCCGCTGCGCGAATTGCGGCGCAGCCAATGGCGCGTCCGCTCGATCAATCGTGCGAGGGTCGAGAGTGACAGGTTTCGCGCCATTTCCTCGTTGTTCAGCAACGAAACATCGAGCACCGCCTGCAGATCGGGCGAGGACCACCAGCCATCGACATAGGCTTCGGCAAAACCGATATCGGCCCCGTCGCGGACCGTCCGTCCCCAGACGCGGTTGTCATGGACCATGACCATGCCATGCGGTCCCGGCTCCGGCCCCTCGGCGCGGAACCAGCGGCCATCGGGCAACTGGATGTCGATCCGTCCCCGCGCAAGGCAGTTGACGGTATCGAACACGGTAGAGAACCAGCGGGGAAGGTTTCCCACCCCGGTCAGGTCGGTGAGCGGGGTATCGGGAGCGGTCATGGAGCGGTCCTCGGGATCTCGTTTCGTAATGGTACGGGCGGAAGCTAGCACAAGTTTCGCGGAGGTTAATGCGAAGGGCGATCCGTCGCAGGGGAGGATGTGCCGTCGTAGCGACCGGCATTGCCGGGATGCCGAAAGAACCGCGCGCCCTTGAGGCGCAGACGCGCTGCCTCCCAGTAGATTCCCGCGATGACCTTGAACGTCATCAGCGGCATGGCCACACAGGCGGCAAGCAGCGCCCGGTCGGTCAGCGGTTCGCGGTCGGCATTCTCGGTGGCCAGCATCGTCAGGCCATCCTCGCCATCGACGCGGATACGCATGGCGAGCGTGCCGTCGGTCTCGCCCAGCGTAAAGGCGTAGGATTGGTCGGGTGAGATGAAGGGCGAGACGTAGAATTTCTTCGGCGCGCCATGACGCCAGGGCGCGGGGCCGGTCAGCGGAAAGACGTAATGGCTCATATCCGTGTCGGTGTTGCGGACTTCGTAGATCACGGATGTCGGGATGCCACTCCCGTCGATCCCGAGATACATCGAAAGGGGATTGAACGCATAGCCGAGCAACCGGGGAAACGTGTAGAGCATCAGCCGTGCAGGGCGCGCAACACCATGCCGGGCGAGCAGCGCGTCGGCCCATGGGCGCAGCGCAGAGCCGTCACGCGGGCCATGGTCGCGGTCCCGAATGCTCAGCAGGTTGGCGCGATTATGCGACAGCCAGCGCAGATCGTCCTGCCCGAGCCGGTCCACATCGAGCCAGACCCGAAAGACGCGGTAGGCAAATCGATGGACGCGCTCACCGTCCGGCATCCGCCGCAGATGCATGACGCGGGCGCGATAGAGGGCAGGTGAAGCGATACCCTGCGCAGGATCTGATCCGGGTCCCTGCTCCGCTTCGACAGGCCCCGGACCGGTGCCGGGGCAAGGATTCTTCTCCGCCGCCATAGGCTACGCCGCCACACGCCCCGGCAGAATCGGCTCGCCCGTCTCCCGCGCCCAGTCGGGCCGTACGCCCAGCGCCTCGACCACCCGCAGGGCCGAGCGCAATCCGTCTTCGTGAAACCCGTATCCGAGCCACGCTCCGGCGTGCCAGATGCCGCCCCGGCCCTGCACCCGGTCGAACCGGGCCTGTGCTTCGAAAGCCCCGCTGTCGAAGAAAGGGTGGGCATATTCGTACTCTCCGAACACGGTTTCGGGGGCCGGGTCGCGCGGTGGATTGAGGGTCACGAACAGCGGCGTGGCCTCGTCGATATTCTGCAGGCGGTTCATCCAGTAGGTCAGGCTCGCGCTCGTATCCGCCGCGCCCCCTACCCGTGTGTTCCAGCTCGACCACGCCTTGCGCGTCTTCGGCATCAGCGAGCGATCGCGATGCAGCACCGCGCGGTTGGGCGTGTATTTCACCTGCCCCAGCAGCGCGCGGGTTTCCTCGTCCGCATCCGGGCGCAGGGCCAGCGCCTCGTCGGAATGGGTGGCGAGGATCGCGGAATCGAAATCCTGCCGCCCGCCATTCTCCAACGTGACCGTCACCTTGCCGCCGGAGGACGTGACCGCCGCCACCGGCGCATCCATCCGCACCCGCTCGCCCAGAGCCGTCGCTGCCCGTTCGACATAGGAGCGCGAACCGCCCGTGACCGTCCGCCATTGCACGGCATCGCCCAGTCCCGCGAAGAGATCGTGGTTCTCGTAGAACGCGAACAGGCTGCGCGCGGGAAAGGCCGCGATATCCGTGCTGCGCGTGGACCAGATCGCCCCGGCCATGGGATAGAGATAGAGGCGCTTGAACGCCGCCGAATACCCCCGCGCGTCCAGCCATTGCTCGATGGGTTCGTCATGGGAGTCATCCGATGCCAGCGCCGCCTGCGCCTCGCGATTGAATCGCAGCACCGACCGCATCGCCCCCACGAAGGACGGGCGCAGGATATTGCGCCGCTGCGCGAAGATCTTGTCGAGATTGTCGGCGGCCCATTCGATCCGTCCATCATCCACCGTAAAGCTGAGCGACATGTCCGACCATTCCGTCGGTACCTCGTAATGCGCGAAGAAGGCGGTCAGGTTGGGATAGGTCTTCTCGTTATAGACGATGAAGCCCGTATCCACATCGACCGGCACCGTGCCACTCGCCACAGGATAGTCGATCCGGGCCGTATTCGCATGACCCCCCAGCCGCCCGTCCTTCTCGAACAGGGTGACATCATGGTGCGGAGCAAGGGCGAGGGCCGCGCCGATGCCCGAGATACCGGAGCCGATGATGGCGATACGCTTGGGGGGATTGATCACGGGTGTGCTTTCCTCGGCTGAATTCCTGCCCCCGCATCGGGTGCGGGGCAGCGTACCCGTTGCTATAACGGGAATCCGACTGCGAAAAGGCGATGGATCACCCTTTCATGTCCTTGTAGGCCGCCAGGGCGCGTTCCCGTCCTTCCTTCAATCCGATCACGGGATCGGGCCGCGCATCATCCCCGCTCATCTCCCATGAGCGGGGAATGGCCGCGAAGAAGTTCTGCGCGTCTTCCGAATCCGCATCCAGCCAGCGGGAGACGTAGCGGTTCTCGCGGTCGAACTTCTCGACCTGTGTCTCGGGGTTGAAGATGCGGAAGAACGGTGTCGCATCCGGCCCGGACCCGGCCACCCATTGCCAGCCCATCGCGTTCGAGGCCGGATCCCAGTCGGTCAGGCATTCGCGGAACCACGCCTCGCCCACGCGCCAGTCGGTCATCAGGTGCTTGGTCAGGAAACTCGCCGTCAGCATCCGCATCCGGTTATGCATGTACCCGGTGGCATACAGCTCGCGCATGGCGGCATCGACCCCTGCGATGCCCGTCTCGCCCCGCCGCCAGCGTTCGGCGTCGTCGTTGTCCTCGCGCCATGGAAAGGCGTTCCATTCCTCGCGCCAGTTCTCGCTCGCCAGATCGGGATAATGGAACAGCAGGTGATAGGCGAATTCCCGCCACAGCAATTCCTGCAAATAGACGATCGGTCCGTCATCGGACTTGCTGGAGCGCGCCATGTAAGAGCGGATGCGATGCCACGCCGTCCGCGTGCTGATCTCGCCCCAGGCATAGTTCTCCGACAGGCGCGAGGTGCCGGTAATGCCCAGTGCATTACGGCCCTCGTCATACTCCGAGACGATGGGCACGAACTCTTCCAGCCGCTCCAGCGCCGCCGCCTCGCCCACATTGGCGTATTGCGCCACGATATCCCCGCCCCGGTTCATCGCCGCCCCGAGCGCCCAATCCGCCAGCGACTCGCTCTCGGGCCAGTCATCGGGTGCGGCCAGATCGTCCGGTGCGGGCAGTGGATCGCCGATTTCCTCCTCCCGCTCGAAACAGGCGCGCTTGAACGGCGAATAGACGCGATAGGGACCGCCGGTCTTCGTCTCGATCGTCCAGGGTTCGAACAGCAGATGCGCGCAGACGCTCACCGCCTCGATCCCGCCATCGTCGAGAGCCGCCTTAACGTCCGTATCGCGGTCGCGGGCCGCCTTGTCGTAATGCCGCCCCCAGACGACGCGGGTGGCTCCGGTCTCCGTTATCAGGGCGCGCAGGGTCTCCAGCGCATCGCCGCGCCGCAGGATCAGGCGCTGGCCCTTGCTCTCCAGCGTCTGCGTGAAGGCCGCGATGGCTTGGCCCAATCGCCATTGGCCCGCCGCGCCGAGTGTCTCCTCCGTCGCCAGGTCGAGGATGAAAACGGGGATGACGGGGCCGTTCCCGGCCAGCGCCTCGGCAAGGGCGGGATTGTCCGCGAGGCGAAATTCCTTGCGTATCCAGAGGATCGTCGGACGGGACATGTCTTTTCCGGTTGCAGCGCAATGGGTACCATCAATTAGCCTTGCCGGAGCGAACGGCCACCGGGCACCCACCCGCGAAATGATGAGGTTGGCCACAACGCCGCATTGTCATCGCCTTGCCGCTGGGCTAGGTCTGCTCGCAGATGAAAGAATTCCGGTGTCGGTCGCTCTTGGCCGGTGCCGCGCGAGCGATGGAGCGTTCTGCATGACGGAAGTGACCACGGGGCACGATCACGCCCATGACGACGGACACGGGCATCCGAGTTTCTTTACTCGCTGGTTCTGTTCCACGAACCACAAAGATATCGGGATCATGTATCTCTGGATCGCCGGATTCTTCGGCCTGATCGCGATCATCTTCTCGATGATCATGCGGGCCGAGCTGATGTATCCGGGCGTGCAGTTCATGACCGACGACGCGGGCGGTCCGAACGGACAGCTCTGGAACGTCGCGATCACGGCGCATGGCATCCTGATGATGTTCTTCGTGCTGATCCCCGGCCTGTTCGGGGGCTTCGGCAATTTCTTCATGCCGCTTCAGATCGGCGCGCCGGACATGGCGTTTCCGCGCCTGAACAACCTGTCTCTCTGGCTGTTCACGGCGGGCGGTACGCTGGCGGTCATGTCGGTCTTCGTGGGTGACGGGGCCGGGGTCGGCTGGGTACTCTATGCGCCGCTCTCGACTACCAATACCGCCGGGAACATGTCGGTCGATCTCGCGATCTTCGCGGTGCACCTGTCGGGTGCCTCCTCGATCCTCGGGGCGATCAACATCATCACGACCTTCCTGAACATGCGTGCCCCCGGCATGACCATGTTCCGCGTACCCCTGTTCGCCTGGTCGATCTTCATCACGGCCATCCTGATCCTTCTGGCCCTGCCGGTTCTGGCGGGCGCGATCACGATGCTGCTGACCGACCGCAATTTCGGCACCGCCTTCTTCGATCCCGCCGGCGGCGGCGACCCGATCCTCTATCAGCATCTGCTGTGGTTCTTCGGGCATCCGGAAGTCTACATCATCATCATGCCGGCATTCGGCATCATCAGCCACGTCATCGCGACCTTCTCGAACAAGCCGATCTTCGGCTATCTCGGGATGGTCTGGGCACTGATCGGCATCGGCCTGCTCGGCTTCGTCGTCTGGGCGCACCACATGTACACTTCGGGCATCAATGCCGACACGCAGGCGTATTTCATGCTCGCCACCATGGTGATCGCCGTGCCGACCGGCATCAAGATCTTCTCTTG
>ENA-ORXU01002012-ORXU01002012.1-marine-metagenome-genome-assembly--contig:-NODE-2012-length-14702-cov-6.307350_pt1 | contig 14702 bp, 16 predicted proteins | sample MGYA00237869_ERZ511484 | MGnify/ENA metagenome assembly ERZ511484
TTCGTCAGCCTGCGCGTCTCCTCCAAGGGCATGCGCATCATCGACAAGCGCGGCATCGACACCGTGCTGGCCGAGCTGCGTTCCCGCGGTGAACAGGTCTAGAGGAGCTTCACGATGCGAGACAAGATCAAGATGGTGTCGTCGGCCGGTACGGGCCACTTCTACACCACCACCAAGAACAAGCGAACGATGACGGGCAAGCTCGAGATGCTCAAGTTCGACCCGAAGGTTCGCAAGCACGTCATGTACAAGGAAGCGAAGATCAAGTAACCGCGCTTCGCGACGGACGCCGTACCAGGGAGCCCCGCTACACGCGGGGTTTTTTGTGCCCGCAACGAGCTGCGGCGATGTTCCGGCGCGGGTGCTAACCTGATGGCAATGCGGTCGACCTCCACTCCCGCGCGTGATGGCATGGCCGCAGGTGGACAGCCGGTAGCGCGCGGGTCAGGAGTGCTGCATGTGCGTGACGACACCCCTTCGTTCGGACCCCGGCCTTCAGGCCGGTCTCCGAGCCGGCCTCCAGGGCGGCTTGATGGCCATCCTGCTGCTCGGTAGCGCCCCGGCCTTCGCCCAGGCACCCACTCAGGCATCCACTCGGGCATCCCCGCCGGACTGCCGGTGCCGACTGCCGGGCGGAGAACTGCGCGACATCGGCACCGTCACCTGCCTGACGGTATCGACCACACCGGTCATGATGCGCTGCGAGATGTCCACCAACACGCCCTTCTGGAAGCCGCTGGGCGACGGCAGCGGCTGCAACCCGGCCTGATCGGTCCGTCCCGTCCCCCGGCCGGTGCCTGCCGGCGGCTCGATCAGCCGGCGAACGGCTTCAGCTCGTAGCCGCGCAGCCGGGCGGCGAACGCTTCCAGGTACTCGTTGCCGGTGGCCTCGGCCTCCTGACACCATTCCTGCAGCGCGGCCAGCAACGCATCCTGACTGGCACCGGCGCGCTGCCAGATGCCCTGCAGCTCCAGCTGGTAGCGGTGCACCGTCTGCAGCGCCTCGCTGGTCGCCAGCGCGGCGCTGATGCGGGCGCGCGCCGCCTCGTCACGCAGCGTCTCGACCCGGATCAGGTCCCGCCGGGCGCGCTGGAAGGCGGGCCGGTCGGCCTTGGCCAGGTTGCGCACCTCGATCGCGTGCACCGGCTTGATCACCCGCCGCGCGAAGTCCTCCATCACGTGCAGGCGGCTGCCGATGATCGCCTTGACGGTGTCCATGTCCATGCCGTCCTTGTCGGTGCGGAACACCGGACGCGGTGCGACGCGGCGCACCCGGGCCAGGCCCAGCAGCGAGAACAGGCGGATGTACTGCCAGCCCAGATCGAACTCCCACTTGCGCAGCGAGAAGCGCGCCGAGGACGGGTAGGCGTGGTGGTTGTTGTGCAGCTCCTCGCCGCACACGATGGCCGCCAGCGGCGTGATGTTGGTGGCCGCATCGTCGGTCTCGAAGTTGCGATAGCCCCAGAAGTGGCCGATGCCGTTGATGACCCCCGCCGCCAGCACCGGAATGCATAGCATCTGGATGGCGAACACCGCGATGCCGGCCAGGCCGAACAGCACGAACTGCACCACCGCCAGCGTGGCCACGCCTGCGAAGGTGTAGCGCGAGTACACGTTGCGCTCGATCCAGTCGTTCGGCGTGCCGTGGCCGAACTGCTCGGTGATGCCCTCGATGGCGGCCGCCTCGCGGTACAGCTCGGCGCCTTCGCGCAGCACCTTCACCAGCCCGTGGATCTGCGGCGAGTGCGGGTCTTCCGGCCCCTCGCAGCGCGCGTGGTGCTTGCGGTGCACCGATACCCACTCCTTGGTGTTCATGCCGGTGGTCAGCCACAGCCAGAAGCGGAAGGCGTGCGACAGTACCGGGTGCAGGTCGACCGACCGGTGCGCCTGGCTGCGGTGCAGGTACACGGTCACCGCCAGCAAGGTCAGGTGACAGCTCACGACGGTCCAGGCGACCAGGCTCCAGGCCGACACGTCCCACAGTCCTAAAAGAAAGCTCACGAATTCTCCTCGTGTGTATGCATTGAAAGGGTCTTGAAGAGCGAATGGAACGGGCTCGGCACAGGCCCGGTTCCCGTCGCGAACTATACTCGTCGCGCATGGACACCCGAGGCCCCAGCGCCACCCCGTTGCTGGCGGCCAGCGCCCTGACCCGACACCTGCCCGGACGTCGCGGCAAGGCGCGCGCGCCGGCCGTCGACAACCTGTCGCTGACCCTGCACGCCGGCGACGTGCTCGGCCTGCTGGGCCTGAACGGCGCCGGCAAGTCGACCACGCTGCGCCTGCTGTCCGGCTGTCTGACACCGCACGCCGGCAGCGTTCACATCGCTGGCCACCACCTGCAGGACGAACCGCTTGCCGCCCGGGCGGCACTGGGCTACCTGGCGGACACGCCGGCCTTGTACGACGATCTGCGCGTGAGCGACCAGCTGACGCTTGCCGCAAGGCTCAGGCGCGTGCCGCGCGACAAGATCGGCGCGGCGGTGTCGAGCGCGATCGAGGCGTGCGCGCTGACCGAGGTCGCCCGGCGCCGCTGCGGCACGCTGTCCAAGGGTTACCGGCAGCGCGTCGGTATCGCCCAGGCGATCGTGCACGAGCCTCGCGTGCTGCTGCTGGACGAGCCGAGCAGCGGTCTGGATCCGCAGCAACTCGACGACATGCGCCAGCTGGTGCGCCGGCTCGGCGAGCAGCGCTGCGTGGTGCTGTCCAGTCATTTGCTGGGCGAGGTGCAGGCCTGCTGCACGCGCATCGCGGTGCTGCACCGGGGCGCGCTGCGCATCGACCGGTCGCTGCAGGCGGCCGACGATGGCGGCGAGAGCCTGGCCGCGCTGTTCGCCCGCCTGGTCAGCGACGAGGTCAGCGACGAATCCGGGGACGGGGAGGCGGCATGATCGGCGTGGTGTTCAGGCACGAACTGGGGCGGCTGGCGCGCTCGGCCCAGAGCTGGGTGGTGGCGGCCGGGTTCGCAGGGCTTGCCGGCTACCTGCTGCTCGGCCAGCTGGAGCGCTGGATCGCCGAACAGGACGCGATCCGCCTGCAGGATCACGCGCCCGGGCTGGCAGGCTTTCTGGGCGTGAACCTGCTGGCACCGCTGGCGGTGGTGATCGGGCTGCTCGCCCCGCTGTACGCCATGCGCGCGTTCGCCGACGAGTTCCGCGAACGCACCTGGTCGCTGTGGCAATCCTCGCCGGTGCCGCTGATGGCGCTGGTGGGCGGAAAGCTTGCCGCGGTGGTCACCGCCATGCTGCTGCCGATCGGCATCGCCATCGCGCTGGTGCTGATGCTGCGCCCGTTCACGCCGCTGGACGCCGGCGTGGTGGCCTCCTCGGCGCTGGGCCTCCTGCTGTGCGCCGCGGCCACCGCCTCGGCCGGGCTGTACTGCTCGTCGCTGGTGCGCCAGCCGCTGGCGGCGGCGGCCGGTGCCCTGGCGCTGGTGCTGTGGTTGTGGCTGCTGGGCAGCCTGGGCGCACAGGCTCCCTGGGCGCGGGCGCTGGCGCAATTGTCGCCCGGGCAGCACCTGTCCGGCTTCTTCCAGGGCTATCCTCGCAGCGCGGACGTGCTGTACTTCCTGCTGTTCACCGCCACCTTCTACGTGCTGACCGTCATCCGGCTGGACGCGCTGCGCCACGCGGGTGACGAATGAGCGGCATCCGGCGCGCCCGTGCGCACCTGTGGCTGTCGCTGCTGGTCGTGGCGCTGGCGCTGGCGCTGGGCTGGCTGGGCCTGCGCTTCTCGACGGGCATCGACCTGACCGCCAACCAGCGGCACGGGCTGACCGACGGCACGCGCTCGGCACTGGCCGCCCTGGACGGACCGGTCGAGATCATCGCGGTGCTCGGTCCGGATCCGGGCGTGCGCGACGCGGTGCGCCAACTGGTCGATCGGTACGTCGAGCTGAAGCCCGACCTGTCGCTGCGCTTCATCAACCCCGACACCGACCCTGCCGCCGCGCGCGAGCTGGACGCCGCCCCGGGGGGCGAGCTGATCGTGACCGGCGGTGCGCGCGAGCAGCGCCTGCAGCGTCTTGACGAGCGGGCGCTGACCGGCGCGCTGCGCAAGCTGGCCCGCGAGGGCGCCCTGCAGGTCGCCTTCGTGATCGGCCACGGCGAGCGCGACCCGACGCGCTCCACCGACGACGACTGGCAGGTGATCGCCGAGCGCCTGGACACGGTCGGCGTGGAATCGCGCGCCTACAGCTTCGTCACCGAGCCTCGCGTGCCGGAGGACATCGACGTGCTGGTGATCGCCGCCCCCACCCGCGACTGGCTGCCGGGCGAGGTGGCCGGCGTGCTCGAGCACGTGCGCCGCGGTGGCAACCTTCTGTGGCTGATCGAATCGCCGATCGCCTACCCGTCCGCCCAGGCAGGCGATGACGCCGCTCGCCCCGGCCTGTCGGCGCTGGCCTCCGAGCTGGGCGTGGTCACCGAGCCGGGTCTGGTGATCGACACCGCCAGCCAGTCGCTGGTGCAGGACGGCGCCGCCTTCGTGGTGCTGGGCGCGCATCCCGAGCACCCGATCACCCGCTCGCTGGGCGCACCGCTGCTGCTGCCCCAGGCGCGCGCGCTGGCGGTGACGCCGCTGGCCGGGCAGACCACGTTGCCGCTGCTGGCCACCCCGGAGTCCAGCTGGACCGAGATCGGCGAGCTGGCGGGTGAAGTCGCGTTCGACGCTGCGGACGGCGAGGTCGCGGGCCCGCTGGTGCTGGGCGTGACCATCGAGAGCACCCCGCCGGGCACGCAGCGCGTCGCGGTGATCGGCGATGCGGATTTCGGGGCGTCGCGCTTCGTCGGCAACGGTGCCAACGCCGCGTTTGTCGAAGCCCTGCTGGTGTGGCTGTCCGGCGAGGACCAGGCGCTGGACTTCGTCACCGCCGCCGCACCCGACGCACGGCTGGAGCTGTCGCCGCGCGTGATCGTGGTGCTCAGCGTGATCAGCCTGGTGGCGCTGCCGCTGCTGCTGCTGGGCACCGCGCTGGGGGTGCGGTTGATGATGCGGCGTGCCTGAACGATGAGCCTGGCCGCCCGACGCCGCCGCTGGCTGGTGCTGGCAGGTCTCCTGCTGCTGGCGCTGCTGGCGATCATCGCCGGCGTGGTGCTCACCGATCGGGCGGCGAACGCGCCGCTCGGCCTGATTCCGCGCGATCCGCTGCAGGTGGTCATCCAGCGGCCGGGCCGCACCGACATCCTGCTCGATCGCGCCCCTGGTCGCGCCGGGACGCACGAGGACTGGCGCATCAGCGCCCCCTGCGCCCTGGCCGCCGATCAGCGCCGGCTGTCGCCGCTGTTCGAGGCGCTGGGCGGCGGCGGCGCGCACTATCCGCTGGACGAGGTGGACCTGCCGGGCGCCGGGCTGGAACCACCGCTGGCCACGCTGCGGGTGGACGGCGAGCTGCTGCACATCGGGGATGCCGACCTGTCCGGCACGCGCCGCTACGTGGCCACCGCCGGACGGGTGCACCTGGTGCCCGAGTGGCTGTGGGCGCTGGTCAACGGCGGCCTGAGCGCGCTGGCCAGCGCCGAGGTGTTCGAGCGGACCGTCGCCGCGATCGACCAGGCTGTCGACCAGTCCGTCGACCCGGCCGTCGGCCTTGACGTGGACGATATCGCCCGCTGGAACGCGCTGCAGTCCACGCAGATCGTCGCCTGGCCGCTGGTCGATGCGGCAGCCGACGGATCCGAACCGCGCCGGTACCGGCTGGACGTCACGTTCGAGGACGGCGAGCGCACCGGTGTCGAGCTGTTCGTCACCGGACGCTTCGAGGCGCTGGTGCGCGACGGGGCCGGCTGCGCCCACCTGCTGGCACCCGGCACGCTGGTGCCCATCCCGAATGTCGATGGGCCAGGCGTCGATGGGCCAGGCGCCGCCACGCCGCAAATCGACACGCCGACCCCCGCCCGACCCGACATGCCGTCAGACTCTCCGCTCGACTGAGCCTCTCGACCGAGACCCCGACCGATGCCCGAACTGCCCGAGGTGGAGACCACGCGTCGCGGGATCGAGCCGCACCTGGTCGGCCACCGGATCGAACGGGTGACGGTGCATCAGCCCTCGCTGCGCTGGCCGGTGCCCGACACCGTGCAGCAACTGGTCGGCGGACCGGTGGTCAGCGTGCGCCGGCGGGCCAAGTACCTGCTGATCGAGGTCTCCGCCGGTGCCGCCATCGTGCACCTGGGCATGTCGGGCAGCCTGCGCCTGGTGCACCCGGACGAGCCGCGCCGCGCCCACGATCATATCGAGCTGGCGATCGATCATGGCGGTGTGCTGCGCTATCACGACCCGCGCCGCTTCGGCTGCCTCTTGTGGCAGGCGCGCAGCGAACCGGAGCACCGCCTGCTCGCCTCGCTGGGCCCCGAGCCGCTGGGCGATCGCTTCGACACCGCGCACCTGTTCGCCACCACCCGCGGCAAGAAGGTGGCGATCAAGGTGCACCTGATGAACGCGAAGGTGGTGGTGGGCGTGGGGAACATCTACGCCAGCGAGGCGCTGTTCATGGCCGGCATCCGTCCGGGCAAGGCCGCCGGACGCCTGACCCGCAAGGAGGCAGCGACGCTGGTCGATGCGGTGCGCGAGGTGCTGGCCCGCTCGATCGCCCAGGGCGGCACCACGCTGCGCGACTTCGTGGGCAGCGACGGCACGCCGGGTTACTTCGCGCAGCAGCTGTTCGTGTACGGGCGGGCCGGCAAGCCGTGCCGGCGCTGCGAGAGCGAGATCCGCGGCACGGTGCTGGGGCAGCGCTCGACCTTCTGGTGCGCGAGCTGCCAGCGCTGAGGACGAGGCCTGCCTACCCGGGCGACGGCGTCTGGCCGTTGGCGCGCATCAGTCCCTCGTACTTCAGGCGCAGCTCGCCTCGCGTCTCGACGTGCTCGGCATCGACGATGATGCAGTCGACCGGGCACACCACCACGCACTGCGACTCGTCATGGTGGCCGACGCACTCGGTGCACAGGTGGTGATGGATCTCGTAGATCTCCTCCCCCTGGTAGATGGCGGCGTTCGGGCACTCCGGCTCGCACACGTCGCAGTTGATGCACTCGTCGGTGATCAGCAGGGCCACGGCGGTTCTCAGGACTCCGGTGTCGGGCGCCGGCCGGTGCGGCCGGCGCGTTCGTACTTGCGGTTGAAGGCCTCGACCACGATCGGGTGAACGAAATCCGACACGTCGCCATCGTGGCCCGCCACCTCTCTTACGATGCTGGACGACAGGAAGGTGTATTCCTGCGCGGCGGCGATGAACACCGTTTCCACCTTCGGGGCCAGGTGACGGTTCACCCCGGCGATCTGCACCTCGAACTCGAAGTCCGAGATGGCGCGCAGCCCGCGCACCACCACCTGGCTGTTGGCCGCGGCGGCGAAGTCCACCAGCAATCCTTCGAACGGGCGCACGGTGACGTTGCCCAGCGATTCGGTGATGCGGCGCGCCAGCGCGACCCGCTCGTCCAGCGTGAAGAACGGATTCTTGCTGCGGCTGGCCGCCACGCCGATGACCAGCTCGTCGAACATGCGACTGGCGCGCTCGGCGACATCGGCATGCCCGACGGTCATGGGATCGAAGGTACCCGGATAGATGGCCCTGACGTTCATCGGTCTGTTTCCAGAGAGCTCGAAAGCGCAGGCGAGTATGCGGCAACCCCTTTCAAGGCGCGATTGGTGCGCCACGGGTCCGGCACACGCCGCATCCTACCGCCCCGGCGCTCGCGACGCATCCGGTGCGCACGGTTGCATCAATTTCTCGTCGCCAACAACCTGGCGCGCGCATCCCCGAACCGCTTGTCGCGCAGCACCTCGAACCCGTCCGGCAGCGGTGTCGCATCGTTGGCGGCGCTCTCCACGTGCACCCTGGCATCGGCGGCGAGTCGTGCCGGCAGCAGGCGGGCCAGCACGTCGGTCTGCCCACCGTCGGCGAACGGCGGATCGATGAACACGATGTCCCAGCGCCGTTCCAGCCGCTGCAGCACCTCCAGCGCCTCGCCGCGCACCACCGACACCCGCTCGTCCGCCTCCAGCCTGCGAATGGAGTCGAGCAGGCTCGCCTGTGCCGCCGGATGCCGCTCCACCAGCGTCACCGAGGCCGCTCCGCGCGAGGCCGCCTCCAGCCCCAGCGCACCGGAGCCTGCGAACAGGTCCAGGCAGTGAGCGCCCGGCAGCCAAGGGGCCAGCCAGTTGAACAGCGTCTCGCGCAACCGGTCGGGCGAGGGTCGCAGGCCCGGCGCATCGACCACCGGCAATCGCCGCCCGCGCCAGCGCCCGCCGATCAGCCGCACCTGCCCGCCGGCCGATGCGGCAGCCGCCGCGGCAGCCGTTGCGCCGGGCCGTCCGCCACGACGTCTCAAGAGGGCATCGCCGGACGCATCGGCGGGCAAGGCAGGTGATAGCATCGCCTGCCGTTCTCGCACCTGGCTCCCGGGAGCTGTACCGACCGCATGGGCATCTTCAGTTTTCTCAAGCGGCAAAAGGCCAAGCGTGACGCCGGGCCGGATGAAACGGACGCCGCGACCGACGCGGCCGCGCCAGCGCCTATGACAGCGCCTACGACAGCGCCCACGCCGGCCGAACCCGCGGACGCTCCTGCGGATGGCCCCGGGGGCTCCGTCACGCCTGCATCGGCCGTCCCGCAGGCGCCACCGCCGGTCGCGCCGCCCCTGGCCGATGATACGGCGCTGGAGCGCGCCGCGGCATCGCGTCCGCTGCAGGCCAAGCTCGGTCGCACCCGCTCGCGCTTTCGCGACAACCTGCTCGATTTCCTGCTCGGCGACAAGCCGATCGACGACGAGCTGCTGGAGGAGCTGGAGAGCCAGCTGATCATGGCGGACGTCGGCGTGGACGCCACGCAACGGATCATGGCCACGCTCAACGAACGCGTGGCACGGGCCGACGTCGGCAACGCCGAGGCGCTGCGCGGTGCGCTGCGCGAAGCGTTGATCGACCTGCTGAACCCGGTCGAGGCGCCGCTGGAGATTCCCGAGCGCAAGAGCCCGTTCGTGATCCTGGTGGTCGGCGTGAACGGCTCGGGCAAGACCACCACCATCGGCAAGCTGGCCAGGCAGATGACCGATGGCGGGCTGTCGGTGATGCTGGCCGCCGGCGACACCTTCCGCGCCGCCGCGGTCGAGCAGCTGCAGACCTGGGGCGATCGCAACGGCGTGCCGGTGGTGTCCCAGGGCAGCGGTGCCGACAGCGCCTCGGTGGTGTTCGATGCGCTGCAGTCGGCCACCTCGCGCGGCATCGACGTGCTGATCGCCGACACCGCCGGGCGCCTGCACACCCAGGCGAACCTGATGGAGGAGCTGGCCAAGGTGAAGCGCGTGCTGGCCAAGATCGATCCGGACGCGCCGCACGAGACGCTGATCGTGCTCGACGGCGGCACCGGCCAGAACGCGCTGGCCCAGGCGCGTCAGTTCCACGAGGCGATCGGGCTGACCGGCATGGCGGTCACCAAGCTGGACGGCACCGCGCGCGGCGGCGTGGTGTTCGCCATCGCACAGGCCCTGGCGCTGCCGATCCGCTTCATCGGCGTGGGCGAACGGGTGTTCGACCTGGAGGTGTTCGAGGCCGGTCGCTTCGTCGATGCGCTGATGGACACCGGTTCGAAGGGCGTGCGGTGATCGAGTTCGACGACGTCTCGCTGGCGTATCCCGGCCAGGACGCGGACCACGGCGCGAATCGGGGCGCGAACCGGGGCGGCGACACCCGACAGGGCGTGCGCGTCAACGCGCGACCGGCCATCGATCGGGTCAGCTTCAGCATCGCCTCGGGCGCGTTCACGTTCCTGACCGGCCGCTCGGGGGCCGGCAAGAGCTCGTTGCTGAAGCTGATCGCCGGGCTGGAGCGACCGAGCAGCGGCGAGATCCGCGTCAACGGGGCGTCCTACTCGCGCCTGAAACCGCGCAAGCTGCCGGCGCTGCGCCGCCAGATGGGCCTGATCTTCCAGGACAACCAGCTGCTGTCCGATCGCAGTGTGTTCGACAACGTGGCACTGCCGCTGATCATCGGGCGCTTCGGTCACGCCGACATCCAGCGCCGGGTGCCGGCCGCGCTGGAGCGGGTCGGGCTCGCGGCCCACGCGGCGGCCAACCCGACCACCCTGTCCGGCGGCGAGCAGCAGCGCGTCGGCATCGCGCGCGCGCTGGTGGCCCGTCCGCGCCTGCTGCTGGCCGACGAGCCGACCGGCAACCTGGATGCGGGCATGAGCCAGGAGATCATGGACCTGCTGCTCGATTTCAACGCCGCGGGCGTCACCGTGCTGCTGGCCACCCACGACACCGGTCTGCTGGACGGTCACGACCTGCCGCGGCTGACGCTGGCGGACGGGCGGCTGGTGTCACCCGATCCGGCATCAGCCGGGCGCACCGCCCGGGCGAGAACGCCCGGCCGACCCGCCCGATCGACCCGGCGCGCCCCCGCCCGCAGGAAGGACTGACCCGATGGCTGCCCCTCTGCTCGAGCGCCTGGCCTGCACGCACCGCGGCTACGCGCTGTCGCAGAGTCTGAAGCAACTGCGCACCCGCCCGATCGCCAGCGTGGCCACCCTGCTGGTGCTGGCGCTGGTGCTGACCCTGCCGGCGCTGATCCTGTTCGCCGACGATGCGCTGGACGCTCTGGTGGACCGCGAATCGGTACGCCCCAGCGTGACGGTCTACCTGGATCCCGCGATGAGCGATCTGGACGGGGCGCGTCGGGCGCGGGAGCTGGCCGACTGGTCGGACATCCAGAGCACCCGCTACCTGTCGCGCGACGAGGCGCTGGCCACGCTGACGGGCGCCGGCGAACTGGGCGATGTGCTGGCTGAACTCCGGGACAACCCCCTGCCCGGCTCCATCATCGTGTACCCGCAGGCGCTGCCCGATGCGCCCCAGGAGGCACGCCTGCGCATCGCGGGCCTGGTCGATCAGCTCTCGGCCGAACCGGGTACCGACCGGGTTCATTACGACCTGGTGTGGGTGGAGCGCCTGGCCGCGGCCCTGTCCCTGCTGGGAATCGGCACGCTGCTGCTGGCATCCTTCCTGCTGATGACCGCATTGATGGTGATCGGCAACACCATCCGGCTGGAGCTGCTGCGCCGGCGCGCCGAGCGCGAGGTGGCCGACCTGCTGGGCGCGAACCGCGGATTTCGCGATCGGCCCTTTCTGTACACCGGCGCCCTGTTCGGGCTGCTGGGCGGTCTGATGGCGCTGCTGCTCGCACTGGTCGCCTGGACGATCCTGAAGGCACCGGCGGACGAGCTGGCCTCGCTGTACGGTCGGGCCGCGATGCCGACGCTGCCCGATCCTGGGCACCTGGTCCTGATTCCGGGCGTGGCGACATTGCTCGGGCTGGCCGGCGCACTGTTCGGCCTGTACGGACCGTCACGAGTGAAAGTTCGCCCGGACGGCGGATAGCCCTTCAGACAGGGAACCGCCAAGCCGTTGATACCGTAACGCTTTTCAATGCGCGAACCGGGGTGCCACCCGCGACCGGATGAGCATATTTTCAGGAACTCTTTCCGATCTTGGCACTCTCACTTCTCGACTGCTAGCATCCGATGCTGCACCGATTTTTCGGAGGACACGAACACTATGGGGACTTCACTGAGCGTCAACAATACATCCATCGCACTTCCGGCCGTCACCGATGACCTGAATGGCTACTTTTCTCGCATCGCCAACATCGAACTGCTGTCCGTGGAGCAGGAGCAGACCCTTGCGCGCCGGTTGCGCGAAGACGAGGATCTGGACGCGGCGCGCCAGCTGGTCATGTCCCAGCTGCGTTTCGTGGTGCACATCGCCCGCAGCTACAAGGGCTACGGTCTGCCCATGGCCGATCTGGTCCAGGAGGGCAACATCGGACTGATGAAGGCGGTCAAGCGATTCGATCCCGACGTCGGTGTGCGCCTGATCTCGTTCGCGGTCCACTGGATCCGCGCCGAGATCCACGAGTACGTGATCCGCAACTGGCGCATCGTCAAGGTCGCGACCACCAAGGCGCAGCGCAAGTTGTTCTTCAAGCTGCGCAGCGAGAAGAAGGCCCTGAACTGGTTCAGCCAGGACGAGGTCGATCGCGTCGCCGGTGATCTGGGCGTCGATCAGAAGGTCGTGGTCGAGATGGAATCACGCATGCACGGTCACGACAGCGCGTTCGATGCGCCGGTCGGTGCCAGCGAGGAGCGGGTCAGCCTGTCGCCCTCGGACGTGCTGTTCCACGAGACGGATGACCCGTCCAACGTGGTCGAGCGCGCCGATGGGTACGAGAAGTCGATGGAAGGCCTGGCGGCCGGCATCGAGACTCTGGACGAGCGCAGCCGCACCATCCTGGAGCGACGCTGGCTGTCGGACGAGAAGTCCACGCTGCACGAGCTGGCGGGCGAATACGGCGTGTCGGCAGAGCGCATCCGCCAGATCGAGAAGGCGGCGATGAAGAAGCTGAAGACGCAGCTCATGGCGGCATAGGCCGCAACGCCCGGCCCGTCCGGGCGCACGTTCGAGCAGGCAAGGGCCGCGTCCCGCGAGGGGCGCGGCCTTTTTCGTGCCCGGGGCAAGGTTCCGACCGATCGTCATTTCAGCATGAATGGGCAAGCTTTCTGGATCGACAGGATCTGACGCCCGCTTCCGCGAAGAGACCGTCACCATGAGAATGCTCTCGCTACCGCTGGCCTGCCTGCTGAGCCTTGCGGCATTGGCCACCTTGTCGGCGATGGCGCAGGAGGGCACTGCGCCGGACCAGTCGGACAACCTGCGCTGCGACGTGTATTCGCGCACCGCGACGGAGCTTTTCTGGGATCGCGGTCCGGTCCCGGGGTTGCGCTACGAGGTACGGCGCGACGGGCAGGTGGTTCGCACCACCGCCGGCACCGTGCGCACGAGGGGGGGGGGGGAAGTGCGCGCGAGGGGCGCACGAGGGCCGAGGCCGCATCAGCCTCGGCGCGCCTTCTCCAGTGGGCAGTCGCGGTCGAACAGGACCTCGAAGCGCAGCCCGGGCGCCTGGTCGGCGAGGCGGATCGTGCCGCAGTGCAGCTCGGCGATCGCCTTGACCAGGCTCAGGCCCAGTCCCGTGCCGCTGGTGGTGCGGCTGCGCTCGAGCCGGTACAGGCGCTGGAACACCTTGTCGCGCTCTGCCTCGGGGATGCCCGGGCCGCTGTCGGTGACCGCCAGCCAGACGGTACGGCCGTCACGCTGGCCGGCCTCCACACCGATGGTGATCGGCCGGTCGGCATCGCCACCGGCATGGCGGATGGCGTTCTCGATCAGGTTGACCACCAGTTGCAGCACCAGCTCCCGGTCACCGTACATCGGCAGGCTGCGCGCCGCATCGAAGCGTACCGCCAGCTCGTTGCCGCTCTCCTCGACCACCGCGGCGTAGATCTCGCACGCGGTGTCCAGGGTCTCGGCCAGGTCGAAGTGCTTGAAGCTGGCGCGCCGTGAACCGGCCTCGATCTGCGCCACGCGCAGCAGCGCCTCGAACGTGCCGTTGATGTGCTGGGCCTCGGACAGGCCCTCCTCCAGCGCCACCACGATGCCGCCGGCCTTGTGCTCGTCCAGGTCCGCCGCCAGGTTGGCCGCCTCGTCCAGGTGGATGTAGAGCCGGTTCAGCGGCGTCTTCAGGTCGTGGGCGATGTCGGTGCTGACCTGGCGCAGGCTGTCGACGTTGCCCTTGAGCCGGTCCAGGGCGGCGTTCATCGTCACGGCCATCAGGTCGACATCGTCGCCGGCCGGGCTGACCGGCACGCGCGCCGACAGGTTGCCGTCGGCCAGCCGTTCCAGCGCGCACTCGAACCCCTTCATGCGCCGACGCGAGTGGTGCATGACCCAGAAGGCGGCCAGCAGCGACAGCAGCATCGAGGCGGCGAACGCCAACAGCAGGCACTGCACGGCCACCGCGCGCAGCTGGTCCAGCGCGCCCAGGCTCATGCCGATGCTCAGCCGGTTGTCGCCCAGCGTGCCGGTGAAGAAGCGGTACCGGTCGTGGCCGCCGAAGCCGATGTCGGTGGCCTCGTGCGTCGACCAGCCCTCGGTCGCTATCGGGGCCGGCAGGTTGCCGTACAGGCGCACGCCATCGGGGGCTGACAGGTGCATGCCGAACTCCGACTGCATCGGCTCGGAGGCACGCGAACGGGCCAGATCGATCACCGCGTCCAGGTCCTGGGCGGCGTAGATGGAACGCATCACCGACATCCGGTCCAGGATGGTCTCGTCGATCTTGCTCATCGCGGTCTGTTGCAGCCGCTCGTAGAAGAAGAAGCCGGCCGCCCCGGTGCACAGCATCAGCAGCACCCAGACGCCGACCGCCATGCGAAAGGCGGTGCTCCGGAACAGCGGCAGGCGTCGGTAGGTCCAGCGCCGCACGTGCTGCACCAGCGTGGCGGGCGACGGCCAGTCGCACTCCTTGGCGCGCAGCGGCGCGCCCACGGTGTCGCCCGTCATCTCGCCCACCGTCCTGCCCGGCGCACCGCTGCCGACCAGCGCATCGGCGTCGGCCACCGGCCCGTGCAACGGCGCCGGCATGCCGGCCCGCACCGGATCAGCGCGGCGCATGCAGGCTGTATCCGAGGTTTCTGACGGTGTGCAGCAGCTGCGTCTCGAACGGCTTGTCGAGCTTGGCCCTCAGGCGGCTGATGTGCGTCTCCACCACGCTGGTCTTGGGATCGAAATGGAAGTCCCAGACCTGTTCGAGCAGCATGGTGCGGCTGACCACCCGATCGGCGTTGCGCATCAGCACCTCCAGCAGCGTGAA
>ENA-ORXU01002019-ORXU01002019.1-marine-metagenome-genome-assembly--contig:-NODE-2019-length-14670-cov-4.286028_pt1 | contig 14670 bp, 14 predicted proteins | sample MGYA00237869_ERZ511484 | MGnify/ENA metagenome assembly ERZ511484
GCGCGTAGGCGGGGTTCGCGAACGAGTTGCCCGCAGCAAGGTGGTGGGAGCGCGGCGCGGTCACGAGCATCCCGCTCTCGAGGTCGCGCCGAGTCGAGCGCGGGTCGACGGCGTTGCGTGCGGCGCTCATCGCCCCGGACGTGTTCGAGATCGGCGACATCGCCATCTGTGCCGACTGGCGGAGCGTGATTGCGCTCATCGCGAGGCCGCCGGCGAGGGATGCCGCCTCGCCCTTCAGCGCGTGGACCACGAACCCGAGCGACGTCGCGATCACGACGATCAGCAGCGCCGCGAGGACCGGGTTCTGCTCACCCTCGAACGACACGCCTTCGAGGTAGCGAGAGAACATCGCGAGCGAGAACGCCATCGTCACGGCGGTGAACACGATCACGAGCACCTTGTTCAGCACCGCTGCGACCCACGCATCGAAGAATCGCCCGAGTGCCGGGAAAATGATGCAGACGATGAACAGCGGGCCGACCGCGAACAGCACGGCCAGCAGGAGCTTCGCGACGATGATCGTGATCGCGCCGATCGCGGTCAGGCCCGCCGCAGCCACGCCGATAACGATGCCCGAACCCTGCCACATGAGGATCATCCCGAGATCGCGCCACCCGAGCGCCTTCGCCCGGTCGAAGCAGGCGACGAGAAGGTCCAGCCCCGTGGCGAACGTCTCGTCGAGCACCTGATAGATCGACGTGACCTCGCCGCTCTCCGCGCCCGTCATGATCATGACCAGATCGGTCTCGAGCCCCGAGAAGAAACCGACGACGGTCGAGTCGTACATGACCGGTGTCAGCGCGATCGCCCCGACGAGCACGTAGCGGAACCCCACGCGTCCGAGGTCCCCCATCGGGCGCTGCGTCAAGCCGAACAGGATGGCCGCGAAGAACAGCCACAGGTAGAGGTAGAGGAACACCCCGAGGCTCACCGCCAGCGCGTCGATCAGTCGACCGGTTGCAGGCGTCACGTAGGTGCCGATACCGCTCGCGATGGCGCCGCCGAGGCCCTGGTAGACGTTGACGGTGACCGAGTCGTCCATCGCTACTCGGCCCCGAAGTCGATCGCGGGGAACTCGGCCACGACGCGCGAGGAGAACGGCTTCGACTCGATCTCACGAGTCATCTGCGCGAGGATCTCGTCCTCGGCAGCCGACGCCGCCGCATACTGACGGGTCGCCTCCGCCTGGTTCGCGATCATCGCCTGCTCGGCCCCGATTCGCGCCTGCATCTCGGCGATGGCCTTCGGATCGTTCGTCTGGTTGATCATCTTCATCAGCCCATCGATCTGATCGACCCGATCGTTCGTCCTCTCGTGAACGTCGAGCGCGTACGCCTGATCGACGGCCCCCTTCGTCGCGCGCGCCTCGCACACCGACTGGCGCTCCTCGTCGGCCGGATCGGCGCAGTTGCTACCGATGCCCGTCTCCTCGACGATGGCGAGGGCGGCGGCCGGGATCGCCCACTTGCCGGCACGCCGGGTCGCGCGAATCAGGTCTTGCCACTCGTCCGGCAGGTAGCGCGTCAGGCGCCGGTCTTGCAGGATCTCCCCGAGATTTCGCGCGCCGTTCAGCGCCTCGAAGTCCCGCTCGATCTGCTTGTGCTGGCGCTCCCATCGCTCGAACTGCCGGCGCCAGCGTTCGATCGTCGCGATGTGCTCGGTCGTTCGCGTGGCGATGCTGACGCTGTCGAAGACGGGAATTCCGCCAGCGTAGGCCGCGGGAACGGCGGAGAGAGACAGGGCGACCACAGCCGCCACGGTTCGGATATTCAGCATGATGACTCCATCAAGGCCGCATCGCGAGCACGACGACGGCGGTGAAACTCCGGCATCCACACCGCAGGATCGTCCTGCCCGACATCCGCGAACACCTCGTCCGCGATGGCGTTGTTAGCCGTGGAGCCCGAGAGGATCGCGAGGTGGTCGTCGAGACCCGAGAGATCGAGCCGCGCGATCTGCGAGACGAGGCCCGTGCCCGGATAGCTCGCCCGAAGCACGAACGCACGATCGGCGGGCGCGAGGGAGCGCACGGCCGCGTACTCGGACGGGTCGAGCTTGAGCCCGCCGATGTAGTCATCGGCGTCGGCGGCGGGGTTGCCGAGGTAGATGCCGGTGACGGTCTGCTCGACGAGCTTCTTCGCGATCGGGGAGGCGAGCACGGCGGCAGGCGTGGGAGCTGCGAACAGGCACACGCCGTTCTGCTTGCGGATGCGCTCCATGCCGTCTCCCGCGAAGTCGCTGAACGCGTCGTCGCTGATCCATCGCTGCAGCTCGTCGATCGCGAGGATCGTCGGGGAGCCGTCCAGGCCCGCCTCGAACCGGTGCGTCAGGTACATCGCGAGCGGCGTGCGGACGAGCGGGTGATCGAGGGCGGCCGTGCCGTCGAACGCGGTGATGCGCCCGTGCCCGATCGAGCGGGGAGAGCCGTCGTCGAACGCCCACGCGAGCTCGCCCGGCATCCCGTCCGAGTCCTCGCCACACCAGCGCTCGAGGCGGCGGATCAGAGCGTTCAGGTCATCACCCTTCCCCGGCGCGATCTGCTGGAGCACGGTCGAGAGGCGTCGGAGCTCGGCGGGAAGCTCGGTCATCACGGTGCGGACGGCAGCCGCGATGCGCCGCTCCTCATCCACCGTCAGCGGCGCGCCTTCATCCCCTCGGGCGAGCACGCCGACGAAGCGGGACAGGAAGTCGAGCGTGCGCTCGGTCACCGGCAAGTCGAACGGGTTGATCCCGGTGCCGCGACCGGGCTCGATGACGTGGTAGTCGCCGCCAGCCGCGAGCACGGCGAGACGCGAGCCACGGCCGACGTCGAGAAGCATGACGCGAAGGCCGGCGACACGGAGAGCCAGCAACCACAGCGCGTTCAAGATCGCGCTCTTGCCGGTGCCGGTCTGGCCCATCAAGATCGTGTTGCCGGCGGGCTGGCGTCCGACGTCGGAGGCGCCGGGTCCGGGCGCGTGGAACGAGAAGTGGATCGGCGAGCCCGACGGGGTGACGAACCGCGCGATCGCCGGCCCCCACGCGTTGCGCCTCGCGCGCCCTTCGAGCGGTGCGTACATCGGTGCGAGCGCGGCGAGGTTGTGCGTGGTCAGGCGAGCCGTGCGCGGTCGGTACGAGAGGTTCCCCGGGAGGTGTGCCAGGTATGCCGCGTCGAGCGCTCTCGTGACGAGCCGCGGCACGAAGCCCTGCGAGCGCAGCGCCTCGGACGCATCCCGCCCGGCGTCACGCGCCGCCTCCACGGTGTCACCCCAGATCGTCGCGCCGAACCCGTATTCGCCCATGGCGAACTCGCTCGCTCGAAGGGCACGCCGCGCCTCGAACAGCTCGTCGAGCTGATCGCGCCCGTCATCACCAAGAGACCGGATCACGCGCTCGGAGCGCTTCATCTGCCCCGCCGCCGCCTCGTCGCTCAAGAACGAGAACGACTGCGTGACAGCCATCTCGGCGTTCCCGCCGAGCAGCGGATCGAGCAGCCCTGCCGCCGCCTCGTCCGGGTAGTCGCCGATATCGAGGCACTGGCAGAACCGCGTCCGATCGGCGTAGCGAACGCGCATGACCGACACACCCTGCTCGATCTCGACCGCGCCGCCGAGCGCGTAGTAGAGGGCGGACGCGGGAACGCGAACGGACTGATGGCGCCCGGTGATGAGCCGAAGCAGGAGGGAGAGGAGGGAGGAGCGGGGAGCGCCGTCGTCGGACGCCTGGATGCCGAGCGGCACGGGGCCGTAGGCGGCAAGGCCCGCTTCGATCCGCCCGGCCGTCGTGTTGAGCGCCTCGAGATCGCGCGCTCGGTCGGCCACGATCTCATCACGCGTGCGACGAGCAGCGCGAAGGACGACGCGCGCCGCCTTCGCCGGCATCGGCCGGTAGACGAGCGAGAGGTAGTGCTCGGTCGCAACGAAGCCGTCGCCGTCGAGACGAGCGGCGATGTCCCGGTCGAGCTGCGCGGGGTAGCTGTCGCCGGTCATCAGCCCCGCCTGAGGCGACTGGACGTGGCGACGGAAGGCGTAGTGGTAGAGGGCGATCGAGGGCGCGGCCACCGAGCGGTACAGGAGGTTCAGCGACGCATGGCGCACCACGGCCTCCGCTTCGGCCACGATGTCCCCCGGCACGCCCGAAAGCCGCCAGCCGATCACGTAGCCGCCACCCCGAAGCGAGACGACACGCGGGGCGATGTGCGCGCCGTACGGGACGGCATGCTGCAGCGAGCGACGGGCGCTCATCGAGCCGCTCCGGCAGGCCGCTCTCGCTCGGGCGGACCGTAGACGACCCGGCCGAAGGGCGTGCCGCGGTGCCAGACGAAGCGGGTCATGATCCAGACGCCGATGACGCGGAAGACCTGCGGGTCGTTCGCCGCGACGAGGCGGAGCGCGCCGAAGATCGCGCCGCCGATCGCGACGATGACCGCTTGTCCTGCGAGCGACCCCGCGAGCGGAAGCGCGAGGTAGACCAGCCCGCCGAGGACCACGGCGGGCACGAACGGCACGCCGAGGGCCATCGCCGGACGGTTCGCGCCCCGGAAGATCGGATGCGACGGGGCCACCGGTCAGCCACCGAGGTTCGTGAAGAAGTCCTGGATGTCGTCGATGCTGCCGAGCGCCCAGCAGCCGACCATGACCGTGACGATCGTGCCCCAGAGCGCGCGGCCTTGGAGGCCCGAGAACAGGAAGATCAGGATCGCCAGGAAGATCCCGATGTAGATCATGTTGTCGGCAACGCCGTCGAGCAGATCGACGAGGTTGTCCGTCGCGGTCTCGGCCGAGGAAAGGCCGGCGGCGAAAAGATCAGGCGCGAACGCGAAAAGCGCGAGGGAGAGAAGCGCGCCGAGGGCGGCGCAAGGGAGGGAGCGGCACAAAATCATGGCGGACCATCTCGATTGAACGGTGGTCCGAACTATACGCCTGCAAATACCGATATGGTATAGATCGGTACGCGAATCTATGTATCGGATGCGCCGAGATCGGCAAGAGGGGGGAGGGAGGCGTCACGATGGAGCGCGAAATCAACACCAGGGACGACGGACGCGAGATGGCGCGCGAGGCGCGTGAGGTCGCGGAACGGCTGGGGGATATCACGGCGTCGTCGCGTGACGAGGTACCACACGTCACCGCCGGAGTGCGCGAGATGAACGGTGACGAACAGCGTGCCGTCGTCCGTCTCGTGGACGTCGAGGGCGGTGACGAGGCCGCGTTCGGCGGCGCGCGTGAGCTCGGCGGCGAGTATGCCGTTCACGCGCGTGCAGGGAGGGAGCGCCGGGCTCGGCATGACATGCTCGCGCAGGGAGTTCGCCCGATGATAGTGGAATTGTGCCGAGAATGTGACGGATCGGGCACAAGCGCGGGGCGGACTGGCATCATCGGTCACGTCCCCGGCTGCGCGAGGCCGGTCTCGGGCGAGACCTCGCTTACCCGGAAACGCTTCAGATGATTGCCGAACTGACCGTCCGCACCGCACACGCACTGATCCCGATCTTCGCCACGATCAGCATCGCACTCGCGTACATGCCGCTCGTGATCGCGCTGGCGCTGATCGCGCTGGTACTGCTCTGACGGGCGCGAGAGCGCCTTCTCTTCAACGAGACCCGATCACCATGACCTACCGCCCCGCCCTTGCCCTGCTCGTCATCGCCCTGCTGTCCGGCTGCGCGTCGCTCAGCGAGAAGAACGCCGAGTGGGCCGAACGCCGGGCCGAGAGAGCTCAGCAGCTGGAGGTCGATCGCGCTGCGGCCCGTGCTGCCGAGACGCGCCGCCAGCAGGCGTTCCGCGATACCCGACCCCGCTGCACGAGCGAGGCCGAGTGCGAGGCCATGTGGAACGCCGCCGAGCTCTGGATCGCGGACAACGCCGGCATGAGGCTCGCGACGGCGACGAGCAACGTGCTGGAGACGTTCGCGTCCACGTCCCCACGACTCGCCGTGAGGGCCACGCGCCGCGCGCAGGGTGACGGCGAGTACCTGATCGAGGTCTCGGTCTCCTGCGGCAACTACGTGTTCGGCACGCCCAACTGCAGCCGCTCGCCGCACAGCGCGGCGATGGACTTCAACCGCTCGGTGCAGCGCGCAGGGCGCTGACCCCCGCGGTCAGGCCACGCCGATGAACATCCCGCCGAAGAACTCATCGTAGTCGCGCCGAGCCTTGAGCTTCGAAGGCGTCCCGCCGTGCATGTGCCGATGGCGCACGGCAATGGCCCGCTGAGCATTCCAGTTGTTGAACGGCCCGCCGTCGCTCGGATCGGACTCGGCCACCTTCACGCCGTCCTGGTAGATGAGGTGCCCGCCGCGGTGCGTCACGAGATCGATCGTGATGTACTGGCCAAGCGGATGTGCAGGCGTCCGCGAGCCGATCTTTTCACCGTAGTAGCCGGTCGAGCGCCGACGGCTCGCGTGCGTGCAGAGCCCGCGCAGCCCGTTCTCGTTCACGTTGCCGGCGTCGGGGTGCATAAGATTCAGCACGGCCCCTTCCGTCGAGCCGTGTGCCTTCGAGGAGGTGAACGGCGACTTCGGGTCGTTGTCACCGATCCACCCGAAACCGGTCAGGAGCGCGATGTGCTTGCCGTCGTCGCCGCTGTAGTCGGTCGCGGCGAAGCGGAAGCGGAGTAGCACGCGGTCGATCGCGCTGAAGTCGACGTCGAACACCGGCGAGTCGGAGCCGATCGGATCGACCGTGTCGCCCTGGAGTACGCGGTGGCAGTAGGCGCGTTTCCCGAGGTGCTTCTGGCCGGTCGCGAACCTCGCGCCCGGAGCGCTCCCGATCGACTCCTCGATCCAGCCCTCGTCGCCCGACGCGATGATGTTCCACGTCCGACCCTCCGGCGCGGCCTGCCCCTCCTCGAACGACCATGAATCGCTCGGGACGACGACAGGCGCGCCCGGAACCGTAACCGTGCGCAGCGGCGTGACGGCGACTCGCTCGTCATCGAACAGCGTCGTCTCGTACTCGAGCACGTCCCCAGGCGTCAGGAACGGCCCGGTAGTCGCCGCCCCGCCCGAGCTCGCGGCGTCCTTGGCCGGCAGTCGCATGCTGTGCGTCGAGTAGGGCGCCTGCGAGGTGTGATCGAACCACGTGTTCGAGCCCTGCACGCGCCAGCGCGTCACGGCACTCAGCACCGGCCGCGCCTCACCCTCCGGCACGTCCGCGCCGCAGACGATGAAAAGCTTGATCTGGTCGGGGTTGCTGGTGTCGAAGCGTTCGTCGTCGATCTTGACGACTAGGGGATCGCTCGACACCTCCGGCATCTGAAGCGACTGCATCGGCGAGGGGTGCGACGTCCGCCCGTCCGAGGTGTCTCGCGCGATCATGCGGAAGTCGTACAGGGTGCCGGGCACGAGCCCGTCGATGTCCTGCGAGAGCTCGTCGATGGCGGGGGCGACCTCGTACGAGCCGCCGGCCACGCGATAGCCCACGACATAGTCGACAGCATCGGGCACGGGCTCGGACTCGACGTTGACCTGCGTCGGCGAGATCGGCGTGATAGCCGAGATGGCCGGCGCTGGAAGTCCGGTCGCGCCGGGCGGCAGTCGGGCCGCACGCTTCTGCACCGCGCCGATCACCACGTTCGTCGGCTCGTCGCCGAGATCGAAGTCGTGGGCGATCGGCACCTCGACGTCGTAGGTCTCGCCGCTGACCGGGTAGCTCCGCTCGCCGATGAGCACCTGCCGCTCACCGCCCGTGTCCCCGTACGCCCTGAGCGTCATGACGACACCTCCGTCCATTCCCCGTCGATGAGGATCGTCCCCTTCGCTCGCGCCTTCTCCGGCGCTCCGTCGAGCCTGACGACGTGCTTCTGAGCCGCGATGCCCTTTCGCCGGAGGATGCGCGCGACCGCGCGCGCCGCACGCGGAGTGAGCCCCGGGAGCGGCACGGCACCCGGAGCGCCGCGCATCTGCATCTCGCGCGCCGCAGCCTCGAGCCCTGCGGCGAGCTCCTGCGCCTTGCTGATCGTGGAGCTCATGGCTAGATCACCGTGATCGACTTCTGCGCGTCGGCCGATCGACGCTGCTGCGAGACGTGGACCGCGCGCAGCCGCCCGGTGCCTCCGGAAGGTGCATCAGGGATCGCGAAGTAGCCGCCGCCGTCGGGGTCCGGGCCGAACACCTGGCCGCCGACTTCGAACTCGTAGTCGGTGCCGCTCGGGTAGTTGTTCGACTGCGAGGGGCCGTAGTAGAAGCGCACCGAGCCGTCTTTGCGCTCGAGGCGGTTGATGATCGGCGTCTCGAGGTTCTGCGCGTAGCTGTCGCTCGCCCGCCCTGCCCCGCCGCCCGGTGCGCTGGTCGTCGCCGCACGTGCCGCCCCGACGCCGTTCGTGCCGCTCGCGCTCTGCGGGATGACCTCGAATTGGTAGTTCGTGGAGCCCGCGAGGCCGGAGAATATGTAGGACGAGTCCGGCTGAATCGTGTCCACGAGGACCGGCAGGCCCGACGGGAGCGCCTGCCGATACAGCAGATACCGCGCGATGTTCGTCTCGTCCGGACGCGTCCAGCGAAGCCGCGCACTCGTCGCCGTGATGCTGTCGACGATCGGGTTCAGCGGCGTCGCCGGGATCTGCTCGCCGGTGTCGTCGTCGATCGTGGAACCGGCAATCTCGACGTTCAGCTCGTCGACGAAGTTGTCCAGGTCGTTCTGAAACCCATTGATCTTCGTGACGAGCTCGACGTCATCACCGTAGTCGATGCGCCACTTGGCGAAGTTGATAGGCGTGATAGACATGCGTGGTCAGACCTCCGAAAGATCGAAGTTCGACACCGAGTAGCGAGTGCCGTGGCGGTGGATGAAGTCGAGCGCCGAGTCAAAGCGCGCGAGAAAGTTGTGATCGCGGTAGCGCCGGCCGGTCGCCGCGGGGAAGCCCGAGACGATGAATGGACGCCCGAGCAGCTCCACCTCCATCAGGGACAGCGCCTCCTGATCGCGCCCGGTCAGGTGCGAGATGGGCAGCGAGAGCGAGCGGCTGCGCTGCTGAAGGGCGACGGGCACCGTCGAGCCGCCACCGGTGCGCGTGTTCTGCGGCGGCGTCACGTATCGGATCTGAGATCCGTAGTCGAACCCTTTGTCGAGCTCGAGCTTCAGGCCCATCAGGATCATGCGGAGGCGGATGTCGACCGCGTCCCCCGGTCCGAGGTTTGTGCGGATGGTCAGGCGGAAAGAGCGGTAGATGTAGAGCCTGCGGAGCCACACGACGAACGCGTCAGGGCGCGAGTCCGGGTCGATGCCGCCGAACTTGTCGATCCCCGCCCGGAACGTCCCGGCCGGGATCAGGCTCGACAGCGCGCGCCACCCGCCGCTCGGGATGCCGTCCTGCTCGCCGCCGAACCTGTCTATCCCTGCCCTGAATTTGCCCGCAGGTATGAGGCTGCCCGGACGCGCGCTGTCGATGCCGAGACCGGGCACGGGCACGCCTGCCGCGTCGAACAGCTCGAGACGCACTTCGGCCGCCGCGGGAAGGTCGGCGTTCGGCAACGCGAAGTATTCGATCCCGGCGTCTCGATCGAGAGCGCCTTCGATCACGATGTCGTTGTCCGGGCGCACCTCGATGAAGCGGGCGACCTCCGCCTCGTACTCGTTCTTGAGGTAGTCGAGCGGCGTGGCTGGCGCGGGGGACGCGGTCAGCGTCATCTGCGGCACGTCGTTCGTGCGCCCGAGCCGGAGCGGGATGCACTCCTGCGTCTTCGGCTTCGCGAACGCCTTGAAGTTGGGCGTGCTGATGCGGATCGGGTCGACGATCGGCGGCGCCGTGTCCTCGTCCTCGTTCCCGTCGCCATCATCATCGACCTCCGGCGCCAGCACCTCGACGTCGAGCGATGCGGACCCCGCGGCCCCGCGTCGATCCACGGCCGTGATGCCGAGCGTGGCCGTGCCGACCGACAGGCCGACGACGACGATCTCGGTCGTGCTCGCGCTCTCAACGCGGAGGGCCGTGCCGTTCGAGGACGAGGCGTAGACTTGGCACGATGCCGGATCTTCATCGTCGATCGCGATCGCGATGGACAGCGACTGACCGACACGCAGCGACACGCTCACGCGGCGATCCCCGGCGCACGGTTGGGCACCTCGTCGGGCGACACGCTGCTACCGGTGCCGCGCGGCTCGCCGTTCACCGATACGCCGTAGCGATCGGGGTTGTCGTCGAGGAGCGGGAACATGCCGAAATATTCGACTTCGAGCGAGCAGGTCTCCGAGTGCGGCGGTCCGGGGTAGTCGGAGAAACTGGTGTTCGTCGCCACGTCCCGCGCGAGCGACAGCGGGTAGTGGCCGTCGCGCGCGATATTGCAGAGCGTGAAGAACCGCATGTGCTCGTCGGAGCCGTCGGCGTGCGATCGGCGACCGACGACCTTGTGCGGGACGGTGCTGCGCTCGGCGTTCGAGAGCTGCTGCGGCTCGCGCCCGTCGTGCATCTGCAGAAGGTACTGCTTGCCGGGCACCTGCGCGTAGATCGGCAGAGGCTCGCGCATCTCGGGCGGCATCGGGACGATCGAGGTGTACTTGCCGTTCAGGTGGAAGCCGACCTTCCCGCCGCCACGCGGATCGGGGATGCGGTCGACGCCCGGCTCGATGAACGTCGTGCGGAAGTCGACGCCGGTGTCTATGCGCGCGCTGGTTTGGCGGAACGTCGGGGCGTTGCGGTGCAGCGTCTGGTGGAACCAGCGGAAGGACTCGCCGAAAGCCTCGTTCCAGTCGATCTCGGTGTGGCCGCTCTGTGGGAATAGATTCCCTGGCTGATTGCAGCGGTGGGGATCGGGAAGCGGTTCGCCGTTCTGATTCTTGCCGAACATTATCTCGCGAAGATCCCAGCCGGGCGCGGGGAAGATCGCGCGGCGCTCGGTGCGCTTCTCCGCGCCGATAATTCCGGCGGGCATCTTGGCGCGTTGCATCGTGCGCCCGTAGGACATCGCGAAGCGGCCGATGGTGGAGAGCATTCCGGAGAAGTAGTCAGCATGGAGCGATCCGTCATCGAGGAAAGGCCCGAGCTGCCCATCGTCGCGAACGGCGTACCCCTTGATGCGAGACGCCAGAACCTCTTCCTCGTTGGTCTTGTCGACCGGGCGTGATGTGATGACCAAGTTGCCGTTCACGATCTCGTATGGAAGCTCGCCGTTCGGCATCGGGTAGTTAGGACTGCAATACCTAACCCTCTCGCGGTTCAGCTGGCCCGGTCCGAAGTCTCGGTCCGATCCCCACGTCAGCCCGCCCGAGGTCGAGATGCCGTCCGAGTACAGGCCCTGCTTCCATCTGCCGTCGGTCCTGCCGGGTAGCGCGATCGTGTTGATGCTCAGGCCGTCTGAAAAATCGTCGTAGAAGCCGGCCCCTCCATCCGCGAAGTGCGATTGCGGAAGAATTGGCCCGCCGACAGTCATGCTGTCCACGAGGAACGCCATGAAATCTATACCCCAGAAAAGAGAAAGGCCCCTTTCGGGGCCTCTCGGTTGGCTTGCGTGAGTCGAGCTATTTCGCTCGACGCCTCGGTGTTCTCTTCGCGCCTATTCGCGGACGCCTGTAGCAGTCATGCCACTTCGTTTTCGCGAGACACTTGCTCATGATGCTGCCCATGCTAACGCCGAGCGCTGCAGCGGCCTCTTGCTGCGTCCGGTAGGTGACTCCATGCAGAACCCATTCGCACGAGCCGCGTCGGTTCTGAGCCTGCTCGCTTGCCGTCGCCCACCGGCAGTTGTCGGGTTGGTAGTTGCCGTCCCCGTCGATGCGGTCAATCGAATAGCCCGGACCAGGGCGAGGCCCCATGTCGGCGAAGAACGCCTCGAAGCTATCGCGCCACCGATCACAGACCGTGATGCCGCGCGCGCCGTAGTTCTCCCACCCGTCTTCATTTTCGTTGTAGCAACGAGTCTTCATCGCCGCCCACGCCCGGTGTTCGGGGGAGCGAGTCATCCCGTGCGTGAGCTTGTTCGCCGACAGCACCTCGCTCCGAAGGCAACCGCATGACCTGGTCAGGCCGCGCGTGACGTTGCTCATGCACACGACCAATTCGGTGCCGCAGTCGCAACGAGCAACAACCATGCGCGTGGTGCCGCCACTCGGCAGTGGCTTCGACTCGGCGTCTCCGATGATCGTCCACCGGTTGAACTTCTCGCCGACAGGTGTACTCTTCCGCTTGCCCATGCTGATCCTCCTGAGATCGGTTGCGGGTAGTCGTGCGGCGGCGGGTTCCAACGCCCTGCCGTCGCGCGCATTCATTCTACTACGCCTCTCCCCAATTGCCCGCGAACGCCGTCGACGGCGGCGCCTGTTCTCCCCACCCGCCGCCGATCTCGAGCGTCGGTTCCGCCTCCTTCGGCCTTGGCGCATCCGGCAGACGGCCCGGCCCTGGCGCCCTGCCCGGCGCAGGCTCTTTCGGCAAGAGCCTCAACGGATCGTCCACGCCGAGCTCGACTTCGACCTCGATCTCGGCCGTGTCCGACAGCTGCTCGCGCGTGACCCGGCGGACCGTGCCGACGCCTCTCACAAGGCTCAGATCGAGCCCGATCACCGCGCCTTCGACGATCTCGGCAGGCTGTCGGCGAAGGTCGAACTCCCAGAGCGCGAACCCGCTGCCGTGCCGGGCCGTCTTGCGCTCGAGGAGGTCACGCGCGTCCGATTCGCGCGACAGCAGCGAGTCGACGGTCAGCGTCTCCCGTAGATCGCCGGTGATCGCCTCGGTCACGCCCTCCACCGGATCGGCGTCCGGGCGGGTCACGACCACGCGCGAGTACGCGGGCAGCTCCTCGGACATGCGCGCCCCGCCCTCGAATAGATCGGCGTCGGCCAGCACGACGCTCACGAGCGAGTCGACGCGCGGCCGGAACAACTCGACGCCGCCCTCGGCGGTTGTCCTGACGTCGACGCCGATGCTCGCCGCAAGTCGCCGGACATCCCGGTCGACCCTCGTGTCCGGGCCGACCTCGAATCGCACCGGTGCCGAGAGAGCCGCGGCCGGGACGTTCGAGAACGTGATCGGCGGCAAGGAGGCCAGCCCCATCATGTCGTCGAGCACCGTGCGGATCGGCCCCTCGAGCACGCTTTCCGCGTCGGCGAACCTGCGCCGGAGCTTGCTGCCGGCGTCGATCAGGTCGAAGCGGTACATCGAGTCCGCGATGCGGAGACAGCCGCCGTTCATCGCCGTCGCCACGCGCCTGAAGCGCGCCGCGGGCCATTCGTCATCCCCGTGAAGGATGCGCGCCTCGTACCCGCGCCAGTGGAAGTTCGCCCAGTCGCGCTGCGCGGCCGGGTCGGGGTTCAGCGCCTGGATGTCGCCGATGCCGAAGAAGTCGTCGAGGCTCGTCTCGAGCGACAGCGGCGGCACGAGCCGATCGTTGTAGACCTGATTTTCGAGCGCGTCGAGGTACGGGCGCGAAGCGAGTCGAAGCGTCTCGATGCCGCTCACCCCCGGCCCCGGCGCGACGCCCTCCCACTCGCCCAGCCGCCCGACGACGGACTGGTCCTCGTCGAGCACGTCGATCGAGACGACCCACGGTTTCGAGTACGCGCCGTCCGTGCGGATCGAGGAGACGGCGATGTCGGCACGCGTCCCGAGCGGCTTGTCGAAGCGGTGGTCCCCGGAGCGACGAGGCGCGGCGGGCTCGCCATCCACCCGTACCTCCCACCAGTAGCCTTCCTGTGCACGCGGCTGGCGGTACGTCACTTCGACACGCCCGGGCGTGCCGCGATACGTCCGTGCCAACAGCTCGAACACCGGATTCAGCGTGGCAGCCTCATTCCGACGCCCGTGACCGGCTGTGACCACTCCTCGCGCGTAATCGAGCTGCACGAGCGTCACGCGGTGAGGGTCGCGCGCCGGGTCGCGCCGCCAAGCGGCATACTCGGCGGCGGTCACTGGTGCGAGCATCAGCTGCCGACGGCGGCCTTGATCCCGCGGAGTCCTCGGTCAGTGGCGCGGCGGACGTCCTGCGTGGCAGCAGTGCCTCGCTGCACTTCACCGGCCATCGCCATGCGCGTGCGCTCCGCGTCAGCGGCATCGCGAGCACGCTCCTCGCGGAGCCTCGCCACCTCCTCGCGCAGTGCCTTGATCTCGGCGATCATCTCGGGCATCGCGTCGCGCACCGGACGCTGCTGCACGAGGGCGGGGCGCGCGTCCGTGCGGACGACAGGCGAGTTCGCCGCCTCCCTTCCCGGACCCGGCGCTTCGGACGCATCGAGCTGGCGGATGACGTCGGCGGCGCTCGCCGGCACGACCATCTCGTCTCGGTGGAGCTGCGCTATGTAGCCGTCGAAGGGCACGCGGTCGAGGCCCATGGCGTGAGAACCATCGACGCGCTTGCTGAACGGGCTTCCGAACCGCTCTTCCATCCGACGCCCGTACGCCTCGAGGTCGTAGACGTTGCCGCCAACTCGCGTGACCACGCCGTTGATCCGAGCGCCAGCGCTGTCGAGCGTGCCGACCAGCCCCGTGACCGCGTTGCCCACGCCTCCGAACGCGCGCTCGAGAACACCGGCTATGCGCTCCAGCGACGTCGCCGAGCTGCCGATGCCGCCGGCCAAGTCGCTCATCGCGTCCTGTCCTCGCCCGGAACTGTCGCGCAACTCGCCCGCCGTGACGGCGCCGTCGGAGATCATCCTGTCGTAGGCGGACTGAAGGCTCGGCGGCAGGTCGGCGCGAACGATGCCGGCATCGGCCAGAACCTGATCGAACGCCGAGCCGAGCGCGCTCTCCAGCTGATCGCCCGTG
>ENA-ORXU01002025-ORXU01002025.1-marine-metagenome-genome-assembly--contig:-NODE-2025-length-14650-cov-5.341728_pt1 | contig 14650 bp, 18 predicted proteins | sample MGYA00237869_ERZ511484 | MGnify/ENA metagenome assembly ERZ511484
CTTGTAGCCTGCGTTTCCACGGGCTGGTGAGAGGCCAGTGGAGCCCGCGCCACCCGAGCATGGATTTCACTTTCTGGATACAAATTCTAGGCCGCAGTACGCCCCCGTACACCCGTTGCGCACCCCAGTAGTGTGGAACCTTTTTGAGACGATATCCGCAGCCAATACAAGAAGGGTCTGAATACGAATAAGAATTCTATCCGGAATATATCAAAATATTTCAGAAGTACAACCGACAGGACGTACTTGCAAGGCGTGTTGCCAAGAAAAAGAAAAGAGCGGGTTGTGCTGCAGGTTCTGAACGCGGCCCACGCCAGACCACGACCAGCAGTGAGCTCGCGACAGTCATCTGGATGCGAGTGGCTTCGGCTTTGGTGTCCATCTCGGTATCTCGGTCAGCCTTATGTCTTGAAACTGGTTCTGGTGTTTGCGGGCGTTTTATGAGCCGCCGCGCGCGATATTTGTCACAAGTGTTTACTGTCGATGATCGGCCCTGAGTACGCGCACTACTGTTCAGCATAGTTTGAACTGATGCCCGAAATTTGTCCTGGTGAATAGAGACTGACTTGCGGACCGACTCTCTCCACTAATCAGATGCGCCCCTGGGACTGACTTGGTGCTCCTGATTGCTTACATGTGCCCATACAGCCTGGATATCAATATTAGCTCCTCGTTTTTTCTGCACTTCTGGCAAGGAGACAGTAGGAAATCTCAAGATCTCGCGTGGGCAGCTTCATCCGTGCCAATAAAACCGGATCAAGCGGCAACAAACAGTGAGTTCAGCTGGATGCAAGGTCCCGTTACCGAATGCGGGCTTTCGATTGGCTTCGATGCCTTCCCACAGTCGTGTGACCCCAATAGAGTGCTCTTATTCAGAGTCAGTCTGTGTCTCTGTCCCATACCACAAAATTCGGGGATCAGCAATACCTTTGTTCTTGCACCCGACTGCGAGTGTCATGAGGCGCCCGGCAAGTGCTGTTACCTTACGTTATTGGATGGCTGCAGTCTGCGAGTGCGAAGTCATTGGACTTTTGTTTATCCGTTTTGGAGACATTACATCGCGGTACGATTCAGATAAGAATAAGTGAAATCTGGCTCGTTATTTTTGAATATGAGTTTATCTGAGTACAGTGCGCTCTCGTTATAAGAGCATCGTTTACAAAAGAATATGGGTCGCGAGTCTTCCATTCCAGTCCGTGTGGGCCACGTTTTCTTCATATTGAGCCGAATCAGCTGTCTCTTATATCGAGTACGCACTGTATATCCATCCATTTTATCAGTGTGCCATTTGTTCATGAAAGCCGCTGGTGCAGAGGAAGAAGGCCTTGAAGCCGTGGTTGAGAATGACGATTGGGTACTTTGGGCGGAAGAAGTGGCTGGTGTCGTGTCAGAGACGTCCCCCCGACAGGATCCCCCGCGCTGGCACTCCCCGATGATGCTGGTCGCGCACGAGTTGACGAACCAGTCGTGACCTTGCCGGCCGCGCGAGCCTTCAGTGTCGCCGGGATATTGTCACTTTGCGACGCCGCCGGTGCTCCACCGCCGATCGATGGCAGCGCCGCGGTCGCCGCCAATGCCGCTCGGACGGCGGCAGGGTGGTCAGCTTGCAGCGGGGCAGGTAACTCCTCTGATCCAGGTTTTGTGTGGTGGGTTGGCCGGGGAGATCCAATGGGGACCGAGCCACGAGGACGCACCACCCTACCGGAGAATGTTGTTCCGGGCCTACGCAGATCCGCCTACTGCACGGCATACTGTGCCGGCGTCAGCGCAATCCGCGGCGCCGCGCGCAGTGGGGTCAGTGCCCCGAGCAGAGGAGAACGAGCCGCCCCAAACAGCCTTGGGGTTGGCGTCACGCCAGAGATGAACGTTGCCATTGCCAAGTGCGCCTCCATCGACGGGCGCCCAAGCGCGCGACAGATCGGTTAGTCATCCGTATTTTTTTTGTCCCACGATTGGAGGCCACAACGGACCCGAACCGATCTCTCATGTGGACCTGATATCAGCCGAGGGCAGGTCCTGAGCCAATCGTTTCCGTGCTCGCCGCAGGTCCTGCGTCCGGTGCAGGACCCCCAGCGGCCCACAGAACTGGGATGGTCCATGCACGAGACTGCAGGGGCAACATAACGGCGACGGCCCACTGTAAGAAACGCAGGTGGGCCGCACTGCAAAATATTCACGCCATCTTGCAGGCGGCGAGCGCGAAACCAGGCCCGGCAGTGGGTGCGCTGAAGGGGCCTTTGAAGGGGAGAATAAAGGGTTCCTATTGGTGGAGCTGTCGGCATGGAAACGAAAATGCCCGATCGTGCCGTGGCGAGAGCGGATAGGAGCCCGGAAAGGCTTCGAACTGAGTGCGTGGAGGCCTGTGTTCTTTGCTTGCCGGAGAAACCGGGGTGTACCTAGGCTGAGCAGGCGCGACCGGGGCTCATGGCAGTCACCCCCGACGTCAGCAGTGGTGTGGCTGCAATGCCTGGAAAAATTAAAAGTGGAACTCAGACACCGACCATGTGAAATCAATCAAGATATTTCCGCGTCCGGGAATTGAACCCGGGCCACCTGTGTGAGAGACAGGTATCCTAACCACTAGACTAACGCGGACTGACCATTATTGCTCCAGCAGCGTCACTATGTCCCCTCTCAAACCATCGTTCGCAACGTCTTCCACGAATCGCTCGCTCCTGATGCGGAGAAAAAAGTGCTATGCCAACGTTCGGGCATGTCTCAAGACTGTGCCGCTGATTCAAGCTGTGGGGACCAGATCAGAGCCTTGATGCTAAAGCTTCGAAAGGGCTATGCGAGTTCGCGATATTGACGCCACTTCGAAGAGTGCACCACCACTCTGCAGCGGTGGCACTCTCCTCCGCATGTCATACTGAAATGCAGTGACGACTGCGACGAGCAGGGGCCACGACGAAGTCGTAGTGGAGCGGGTAGTAGCCAGAGCGCCTAGCGGCGCTGGTTGCGGCCGGTGCGCCATGAGACGCTACGATTGCCCACGGCGCAGATCTGGCGGCGCAAAACGGCGACGACGCCACCGTGGCGGAGCTGATTGCCGCAGGTACATCCGTTGTTGCGCCAGACAATCAACGCCGCACGGCGCTCGCGTACGCCGCCGCCGTTGGTCACGACGGAGTTGTGGCGGACTTCCAGCAGGCATAGGCCGGTGTGCCCTCTCTCGAGGGACAGCGCCATCGGTGGCAGCGCTGCCCTTTCCTGTGTCGCAAGCATGCTCGTTGTCGTGTTTTGTGTGATTTGGCTGGAGCAACTAGGGTTATTGTTGGGGTGCGGGAGATGGTCGCCGATCGAAAACTTCCCCCACCCAACCACTGCGCCGGCTTTTAGTCGACCGAACACTTTCCTCGCCCGAGTACAGCTATAAGACGTGGCAGCGCAGTCGTGAGCGTCCGGCTTCTGCGCACCTCTAGGATCAGTGGAGACGTTTTGTGGATGATGCCTGCAGGCAGTGACTGAGGACTACCCGGTCATACGGCGAGTGTGCAGAAGGAGGGTTTTGAAGAAGCCCGTTGCGTCGCCTCGAAGTGTAATTCATATGGTGAACAAGGTGAGTTCGCAAGATCAATTCCACTCCATGCGCAAATCGGACGACGCGACGGCTGCTGAAATCATGATGGCAGCTGAGCGCAAGACCAGTCGTTGGAAACCAGTCGGAGGCCTGCAGGGTGCTCGGCTCATCGACAGTGGGGCGGAGGGCTCGTTCGACGTCAGGCTTATCGACGGCCGGCGTCACGTTCACAGCCGACGGGGGCGGCCGCTCGCTTTCAGCGGGCATGGACCAAAGCTCCTCGGGCGCCTCGTCATCAGCTGCAACCAGGGTGGCGCACAATTAATCGGCCGGCTCGTCGAAGGGTAGCGGCTCTTTAGCTGCAGCCGCCGCGGGGGTTTGAGCGGGTGCGCGCCCGTCGGCTGCCTCTTCCGCGGCCGGCCACTATTCGGCCAACATTAAGGGCGGCTAGGCCGCCGCGAGCGCGAGTGGCCACTCGTCAGCCACTGTCGGGGACTGCAGCTTGTTCGCAGCCAGGAAGGCGCCCTTGGCGGCTCGTCGCCCGTCTACCGAAGTTGGAGACAACCGCTGGGAGGCTCGAGGGGTGAATGGTGTAGTGGTTCTAGACATTACCACTTCGGTTTGTCGTCCAGCCCAAGCTACCTCTTGATCAGCTCGGTCCGTCCAAGAAACTGCCCCGGAAGTCGACCCGCAGCCCAGCCTTCCCCCAAAGGGAGGAGAGAATCACGGCAAAGCCCACAGGGGAATCGTAGTCCAAAGCACAGTTGGGTTTATCAAACGCCGACGGGGACATCGTCCATGCTGTCAATTAACCCCCTCCTAACCCGAACGCCGGCGGCCAAAGTAGCCACCCCAAGTCCACCCGACAGATATATCCCTCTAAGGCGAAAATTTCAGACAAGTAGACGGGGGGTCGGGAAAACCACAGGGGATAACCCCTGCCCGTGACTGTTGAAGCGCGGTGGGGATAGGGGCTGGGGGATCACGGTGACGTGGTTGAGTGGCTTGAGCTTGTGTGCGTAGCATCTAACACTGTGCTCTTGGAGCTCTTGAGTCATTCTTCCTGTGTGTATGCAATATTATCGAATTGAGTGCGCCCTTAGCGGCTTGGTGCCAGCCTGGAGTCGCGTCGCCGCCATCCTTCTTATTGCGTGGGATGCACCTTCAGGTTCATCGCGTCGTAGGGCGCGACAGTCGGGCCTACTTCCCAAGGGTGCTGTAGATGCTAATTGGCGGCGCGCGCTTCTGGTCTGGGAGCAAAGAACACGGAGTGACCTTGACGCCACGTTTCTGCTCCAGACGGGTCTGGAAAGCCACCGACCGGCCCAATGCGCGCTCGTGCTCGAATTCAGCAGCACTTGCGGCGATACTTGCGGCTGAGCGGCTTGGAACAGACCGATCGGGTACTTGGAACAGGAGTTTTTCGTTTGAAGGGTCCTTATGTGAGTAGCAAATGTGGATGCTTGTAGGCACGTACGATCCTTGAAAAGCTGTAGTGCAGAAACGACTCAAGGTTTACCGGCTGTGTCCGTCCAGGTGTTTCGACAAGCAGCAGCTGGTGCTCGTTTTCGCGTCTGTTCCTCGGGGCTCATACGAAGTGGGGTTTTAGTGGCTGGCCAGCCTTCAAACCCATTTGGCCAGAAGAATTGGAAGCCTTCAGTCCCCAAGTTGAGCGGCATAAAGGGGCCGTCGTCGAGCAGTTTTCTGTCGCGGTAGTCGCGAAAGTTTGAAAGTGGGGGTCATCAAGCACAACGTTCGTCTCTTCATCCGCAGCCTGGCGGGCGGCAGCAGTATTTTCCAAGATGGACTTCTCGATGACGGGGTTGCCGAGAAGCTGAGCTGACCAAAAGATCAGCTCTCAGTATGTGACCTGCTTGGCGGTTTTCCCGTTGGATTTGTAGCGCTGCTCGCCGTAGGCGTTACATACAGTCAGCTGTACGCACTTGAGAATGAATGCCAGGCACCCATTCACACAACAATGGACGTCCCGCGTCTCAAAATTTGCGCTGGCGTCGAGGAAACGCTTCAAAAGGTAGGGCACACGGGAGATGGCCGCGTTGGAGCTTAGCTTGAGTTCATCCAAATTATATGCTTGCGTCAACTGGTGTCGCACGGCCCAAGCATACATCGCCAGATCGGCAATGTTATCCTTGATGTGGCCGACGAGCAACTGCATTTTCTTGGCGCTCTCGCTGATTGGAAAATGGAAGACGGAGAAGGCCCGTTGTCTCTTTCCGGTGCAAGTTCGGCGTCGAACTCGGGTGGAGAGTGGTCGTGTAGATCACGGTCGCAGCTTCGATCGCTGGCTTCCCTCGACTCTGGGCATTTGTCGGCATCACACCGACGGCCGTTACAGACTGGGTAAGTGCGTTGACAAGCGCTGCCGCCCGCCCGTGCGCTGTTGTTAGCGGCCACGGCCGCCCCGCCGGCCACGGCCGCCCCACCGGCCGCCTCCGCGTCGGTGGCCACCCCCACGGCCGCCAATTCGGGGGGGCCTGCTGACGCGCCTTCTGCCACGCCCGCAGCCGCGCTCGCCGGCACGGACTGGCCGACCCTATCACCTGCTTGCTCCCCACCCTCATCGGGGGAGCCCAGGCGGCGACGCTTGTCAGGCTGGCGGTGAGCGTATATCGTCGAACGGGATAAGTGCGTGGGTCCCCTGCGTCCGCCGCCCGTACAAAAAAAGCACGCACAGTATCTTTGCCCGAGCGGCGTTATGACGAGCCGTCGGGGGCGGGGCGCGGCAGGGGGGTGGGAGGGGGACGCGCCCGACGGAGTTATTTTCATTGACAGAGATGCGGAGGCACATGGAAGGTCGAGTGAGACTCTCTTTATGCACAATCTGAGCTCCCTTTTGCCCAATCAGATTCTGGCATTCATGGGCTGACAGTAAAGGCTTCTGAAAGCTGCGACCGACTTCCTTATCTCTGCGGTAGGCCATCATGCTGGAAGCTTTTGACCACCGACGAGCGGTAGAAGTCTTTCCAGAGCCTCACAGGAGCGACCGGATGTACTGCTGTGTCTGTAACCCTGCACTCGTTGCACGCATGTGGGGCTCCTCAATCGCCCCCCACATCCTCAGATCCATGTTGTGAGTAAGGCTGCGGCAAGGGGGGCGAAGAAGGCCCTGCCGCGGCCACTCCTGCTGCCGCAGAGGGTGGTGCGGAGGGGCGGGGCGGGGCCACCGCGCGGTGCGGACAGGTGCAGGGGCCCTGCGGTATCTGCAAAGCACGTTACCTGTACTATTCGCTCCGGTGTGTGAGCGTGCGGGGGGCGGTGCTGATCGGGCTCGAATGCACGCCTGGTGGGGCTCATAGATGAGAGCAGGGTGTATTTGTGAGCGCCTATGACGAGGGATAAGCTCCCATACAAGCATGTTTGAGATGAGTTGATGGCGTGCGCTGCGAATGCGGGACGAAGAAGTGCCGTCTGTGAGATCGTAGCTGCGCCAGTTCAATGTTGAAGTGCGACAGTCGCAGGGGAGACGTCGACGTCCTTGTCAACTTGCGCGCCAATCACAAAATTGCGTCAGAAATCTCATCTAGAAGTAGCTCCGGCTGTTCCTCCAAGGTATGCAGCACAGCCGCGCGCAGCTGCGGGTCGTCCATGAGGTTGTCCGCGTGACCATTCCACCACGTTGGTTCGTATTGGCGATCGCCTGTGTCTGGGTAGTAGGCCAAAGAGCGAGTCGCCCACCTCAAGGAAACTTTGAGTTTGTGTGTGGTAGCCTTGACATGTCGGCCGTGCTCGCGCGCCATCTCCACAAGGCGCCGCCGCGTTTGAACTGACTTCATTGCGGCCAGAATCTTTCAGGGTCATCGATACAAGGCGGGGGTGGGAGGGATGAGGAGAGGCTAACGGACAGAGGAATGCAGCTCGACGAAAAATATTCAAATGCAAGAATCAGAGTTGGCGAGAAGTAGAGGCCGACTCATGAACGAGGGCGGTCTCTGGCTGTGCGCCGGGCTTTGCTTCTGTTCCTCATATCCAGCTGTTCGCCGTAAAAGCTTCTGATTCCCGTGTCGCTTCCGAATTCAAGTCGATCAGTTGTCTGCGGACTGTGCCAATGCGGGCTATGTTTGAATGAGAGTTTCCTTCCCGCGCCGATGTATGCGCAACGCACAGCTGAGCCCGTCCGTGACATCTTTTAATTTAGTGACATGGACAACCAAGTGCGCGGCAATCAGGGCAGCTGTGATAACGACATGCGCACGGACGCCTCTATGCATAAAAAACTACAGCATATCAACGGTGACGAAAATACGAACTGTAGAATCGTTCAACACGCTGACGAAGCTCTTTGCACGACCAAAATTAGGCAAACTACAGCATGCATCCCGCAAGACCCAAGATCTACCAGCACAAGGAGTGGCTTTCTCAGCCAATCAGGCCGTTTTTTTTTGCACCAGATATGTTCTTGAGCGTCTAGTTTTTCTGGGAAGCAAAATGAAAGGTTGACAGATGACGGATGATCCGGAAAAAGAGAAAACTTTCGAAATCCTTGCATGCATGACGATGAGCAATGAGACGAGGAGCAAAGTGCAGCCTTGTAAGCGACCATGATTTGGTCAAGCACCCGCTTATCTGCGAAAATGCATTTCAAGCGACTGCGCAAATGATCGGGAGAACTCATCGCCCAGTGTCGATGGACGCACCGGCCTGCTCAATCGACTTTTTCAGGTAGGTCTTCGACGTGCAGTTGGGACAAGCGACTTTCGCAGATATCACGTTCGACCGTTGTTCAAGCGCACTTTCGCTGGGAACCACATCAGATGTGATTGAGAAACATTCTGTCTTCGTATCTCGTTCTCATTGCATCGACTCAGGGTGTCAACAAACGCGAGCTAGGCCGCACAACCGATTCCGACAGGAGCGCCACCCTCCTTAGTGGCGGTGGCGGCCGTAGCTATTGCTGTGACGGGAATTACGCGGCACATAGGGACCAAATCGGTGCTCCTCACATGAAAGAGTTAAGCGACCATGACGTCTGGCTTGGACGTTGCTGGAAAGAAATTCCGCTTGTCTGCACCTGCAGTGCGCAACATGTCTCTCACAGTCCGCCTGAGCGGCTTTCCGTTTGGTTTAGTACACGGGACGGTGCTTTCGCGAAAGCACCCTTTAGTGTACCACCCCGGCTGCTGCCGATTGGCCGCATCCTGGAGAACAATAAAACAATCTACTCATGCACTCGCTGATGGGACATCGTGAGCTGCGCCTGTAGCCCACGCAGAGCCACGAAGGCCCCTTTAGTACGCACTTGGATGCGAGTCGACGAGATGCGCCTGACCGTTCTAAGCACTGAACAGAAAGTCCTGTGGATTAAGGGAGAGCTGCCAACCTCTACACCCAATGTGCGCTTCAGCAGCAAGGGCAGTCCGTCATGACAGCAGGGTGTCATTCCAGTATTACAGCCCTGCGAGCCTGGAAAGCGGCTGAAGACGTGAATCAGGCCACGAAAGCCTAAGAAGTGCCGTCCCAGCCGTCGCGAAGCGAACGAAGCGGACGAAGCGGACGAAATGCCGCTGGGCACGCAAGTGAGCGCTCCGCATGAGACCCAGGTCGCTCAAGTATCTCTCAAGTACTGCTGACCTCCAGACAATGGCGGTTTCACAGGTCGGGGATGCAGAGTGCACGACGGAGAATCAAACGGATACTGGATTGGCGGGCGCGCAGACCACCCTAAATTCATTGGCCTAGCTATTGTGTTCAAATTCTTGCAAGCCCAAAAGGTGCTTCGGCTGGAGCGTTGTACAGCCTGTGCATCCCGGATCGAGATGCAGGAAGGTTTTCTCCAGATTCCTCTGGCCCGAACCAGTCCGAGGGGCGATCTGCGCACACACGGAAGATTTCTCGGAAGATCTGAGGCTTCCTGAGATTGTCACTGATGCTGAAGTGCTTTTCCAGGCTGTCCGTATGGCCATGTCGGCTTTCTTTGTAAGGATTATGTCCAGAATTTGGCGATTCTAATGGTCCACGTATGCTGCACATCATTCGTTGCAGGGCTTCCCAAGCGTGTTGGCTTTCAATTAGCGTTGCGTAACACCGCCTGCTCAATCTAGCTCCGTTGGCGTTGCGAGCCCCTGAGACCCAAAAGCGAGGCGTATCACATATTTCTCCTTCGTTGTGCGTTTCAGTTAGCGTTCTAAGCCACGTCTCGTGATTGTGGTACGTAAGCGTCTGAAGAGCGTTACCACAAATGTGAACCCTACAAAATAAAGCCGATAGCCCCTCCACACGTTGATATTCAATTCTTTGCAGTGGGGGTCGCTTTTTTCTCACGCATTCAGGTCCTCTCCCCGACCACGCAAAGGACTCCGTTGAACCGTTTGTTGGCTCTTCACCGCTGCTGCGCCGCAATGCCTTCTTTCTGCTGTTCTGAACGGCGACTACACGAGATCCGTGTGCGCAGCTGCGCCACGTGTTGGCCACGCGGGAGTGCTCGTTGAGACTGACTGTCGCAAATTGGTACGCATTTGGCTGCCCCTTCCGTGCATATGCTGCGTACAGAATTTGAAAAGGAATACTGGGTGGCGTATGACCTACTACTACTTTTACAATCTCTCTTCGAACAACCCAGAAATCTCAGTTTCTGCTTCAGAGCATTGATCTGAAATCTAACCGGGCTGGCCAGATTGTAAGCGTGCTTTTCAAAATATGATGGTTCGCGTGTGGGCCATCTTTTATTCATATTGAGCTGAATTAGCTGTCTCTCGGAACGAGAACGCACTGTACAGTACAGTCATGCCCGTTCGCATTTCCAGCCCCGCTGTGTATAACGTTATATAAAAGCTCTCTGGGCTGCGAAAGGGGCTTGTGGCTTCGATCTACGCGAAGCATGAAGTAGATACTTACGCTCACGACTTCTATTAAGGCCAAATCAGGACACACTACCACTCTCGCCCAGCCGGTTGCCGCTCATTGAAGCACTCACGACACACAGTCTGCTTTTCCCCGTGCTTCAGGCAGCCCTGCCGCTATGGACCCCTTCTCCCTTCTAAGGTGCGGTCAGTTTGTGACCACAGTTGCGGGCGCGGTGTACTCACATAAAGGTATCCTTTTCACGCGCCCTTATCACCCCCGTCGCCATGTCTCCTTTTCCGACATCCAGGCTAGCTACGGCCTGCACTTTGAGCGCGCTATGCGCATGTCTGCCGATGCCTTCTACGACCTAGTTGACCGTTTGCGGCCGCGTCTTCCTCGCCGCGGTGTGCCGCCTGAGGTGCGGACCGCCATTGCGCTTCGCTACTTGGGCGGCGGGAGCTACCTGGACACTTGTGCTATTTTGGGAGTGCACACTTGTACTGTGTTCCGTGCTCTTTGGGATGTCGTAGATGCCGTAAATTCGACACCCTTTTTAGACCTGGACTTCCAGTTGAGCAGCTCCCCGCGTCGGCTGGCGTACGCGGCAGGGTTCCAAAGCCGTCGAAACTCCCCATTTGGCAACGTCTGTGGGGCAATAGACGGGATTGCGGTCGAGCAGTAGCAACCTCTCGCGACGGACGTACCGTGTGTCGCAGACTACTATTCTAGGAAAGGCTTCTACGCTCTGAACACTCAAGCCATTTGCGATTCCGAGAACAAGTTTCGTTGGATGGCGTGTACCAGTCGTGGCGCAACACACGACTCCACGGCCTTCTCGGGAACATCTCTGGGTCGGCAACTGTCTGACCGCGACAGCGTGTTGACGCGCGACATGACTCGAGACGGGCACAGCATTGCTGCGGACGAAGCGTACGCTGCCAGCGAGGCTTTGGCGGTCCCGTGGCCAGGCGGTGGGCGAGGCGATCGGTGGCGAGATGCGTACAATTTCTACCTGTCTTGTTTGCGCATCCATATTGAACAAGCTTTTGGAATTTTGCCATGGAGGTGGGGCGTCTTTTGGCGGCCGCTGAGGGTGCCATTTGCGAAGCGCCCCAGCCTCGTTCGAGCACGCTTTCGACTGCACAACTTTTGTCGAACGCATTCCGCTGCAGCGGCTGCCGTTGGCGCTCCGTTTGGCAATGATCGTGTCGGAGCGGATGTATCCTTTGCACGAAATGATGATGTGAGTGCTTGCCAGCGTGGTCGGCGCCGTGATTGCGAGCGGTCGGACCTGAGGTTGAGAATGACGAACCACGTGGAGGAGCGAGGGCTTCTCCGACCCGGAGTTGCGCCAGTGTTTTGAACTTGACTGTGTAGTACATTGTATGCCGCCTGGTTTTCTCTCTTTTCTTTTTGTTTTTCTTCAATACCGGGTGCGCTTCACTTCCAACGCGATAAGCTATCTTACGATTTGAGTTGTCGCCCATAGAGCTTCTAAACGCGGGTGCCATATGACAAGTACCCTTCGCTTTGTTTAATGCAAAGGCGGCACATACAATGAAAAACACGCAACCCCACGATAGAAACAACACTCGAAGCCAAATCGGGACCCTCTCCTCTCCTCTAAACTTCCTCGGTACTAGCCTCTTCACTTGACCCGCCGGGTCGTCCGGAACCGAAGTAGGCGTGCGCTGAAGAACAACGTCCTCCAGCTGCTTCTCCACGGCCTTAATCAGGCTTGGAGCCGCGTGGCACTCACGGAGATTCTTGAGGGTTGTAGACAGCGACACCATCTCGGCGCATCGCGTGTGCGTGGCTGCGGAGGCAGCCATGCTCGCCGAGCTCTCCACGAGGGAATCCAGAGCAGCAATCGCTCCGTCGCGCTTGCGCTTGCCCCTCGAGGTAGTCATCGCTCGAGTACCATTGCTAGTCTCTAGCGCGTCATCTCCTTCAACACCCGCGGCGCCCACCTCCGGGTTTGCCAACTCCAGCACAAGGCTATTGTTCCTGAACAAAGAGAGAACATAGTCGAGGACAGAGTCGCCCTGGGAAGAGCTACCCCATAGAGCAGGATCGTTCTGGCCCGAAGTAGCGTACTTCTTGTACACTCGCCAAAAAGAGGCACACAACTGCACAAAGACAAGAGAAAAGGGCCGTGTGATCATCCAGTTAGAGTTAATTTGGCCTGTTATAGCACACTCAGTGCGCTGAACACACAAAAACCGTACAAATGAAGCGTAGAGAAGCGCCACTTACCTCAGACCATTTGGCCTTCAAAAAGAGGCCTGGCCTTACATGGGGATGAACATTAGGGTCCAAGCCCCCATCAACGCATTCTTGCGGGGCAAAGAAGCGGTCTGTACCGTTAAACATCTCGCCCACGACCACAACCCAAACTTCCGTGCGGCTCGACCGAGCATCTTGTTGACGGCGAGACATCGGCCCTCGCGAGACCACAACACCCGCCGCCACCTCGCCTGTGCACAGCACATGCGCCATACTCGCCTTCTAGTGTTTTGAGAAAGGCGACGCTCGGCCGGGAGATCCCGCCACGGCGGCAGCGGTCGGTCCAACTGCCGGTGATGGAGCGGCTGCTGTGGCGGGCGCAGGAAGTGGCGAGCCGCCCGCTTCCACGACGGGTGGCGTCCCTGCCGCCGAAGCAGTGTCGAGCGTGTCACTGGGGCCTGCAGGCGCCACAGCCACCGGAAGCACATCCGGCCGCGTGACACCAATAGAGGCGGGCGGGGGATCCAAGGTCCGCCGCGAACGGTCGGGGTCGTCCGGTGCAGAACACATGACCCCGTTCTCGCGACAGCGCTCCAATAGGATGCTCTTGTCGCCATAAATTGGCAAGCCGCGACGCTTCAGCTCCTCCTTGAGCCGCTCCACCGTCACTCGAGATGCCATACCGGATCGGAAGACGGAACGACGAGCGGCCGGGGGGTCGGGTTCTGAATCTGTAGTAGGGGGGGTGGACTGCACTCGGTTGGGGGGACGGGCGATGACAGGGTCCTGCCGTGTCCCTCGTCGGTTGGTGCGACATTGGACGACGGGACTCGACTTTAAGTCTCGAAACTGATGGACCAGGCATCAATCCATTCCTAAAATGTACACGGCGTTATAACGTTATGACATACGCGAGCTGCTCACGTATGTCATAACGTTATAACGCCCGCGTAACGGGCTCGACCAATGAGAGCGGCGTTATGTTTATACGAAGGAGCATAACGCGGAAATGCGAACGGGCCTCAGTCTCCGTCCATATCCCGTCCGGATGCTGGCCTACTGGCATACGGACGAAACTCACTCCGTTTCGTAAACTGGTCGTTACTTGTGGACTGAGGTCGACTTGAGATCGAGAACTACGATTGCAAGAGGATCGCAATCGATTCCACATCCGTTCCGATGGAGACCTCATACCGCCAGGAAGTCGTCCAGAGTGTCCATGAGCAAGCCCTAGTGCGTCCTAGACTGTCTGGGTGCTGAAAGACTTGTACACTGGCCATCTGGAGGGGCCTCAGCATCTCTTTCCCTGCTGCTTTGAGACAAAAGCGTCAGATCGCGGAGTCGGATGCGCGTGTTGCAAGACGTCAGATGAACTCCTTCAGTGTCAACATTCCGCATTTGAACCAGTAAGTGCGGCTCCGGACTAGCGGGCTACATGAGTATTCGAAAGCGACCGTGCAACACGGCAACGACACCTGTTCTTCCGGAGGGTGGGATATGGATGGAGACTGACTGTATGCCCAGACGAACTACGCGCGACTATCGTACGATTGAGAAAAATACGCTTGAAAGCCGCTGGAGCAGAGATCTGACAAATCAGGGATGCGCAGATGGGCTTCTCTTTAATACAACGGGGTGCTACCTTTACTTTGGAAGTACTCTGCTCAGATCCACATTGCCCGACAGGTCGCAGCCGATCGAATTGGAGCTTCCAATTGCTCGCGAGGAATCTGTTCTCTTGCATCTCAAATGAGCTCCAATGGCCGCATCGAGATACGACTGTATGCCCCTCCCCAGTGAGGCTCCACTGCAGTGTCCACTGGCTTTGGAGCTCCTGTGGGTGGCGCATCGTCTGTGCACTTGACCGGAGCCACCAACAACCACGCGACGGGCGCCTGGCCAGCACGCGCACCCCCGCCACCCTCAAAGTACGCTGTCGAGAGGGGCCGGCCCGCGGGGGGCCGTTGGACTGCCGCCGCGTCGACAACGCCACGCCACGGCACACCCCGCTCTCGGCGTCGTGCGGGGCCTGTCACGCGCGGGCAACTCCGTCCCCCCCCCCCAGACCCAATTCTGAGGGGGGTCCCCCCCCCCAGCCCCCCC
>ENA-ORXU01002027-ORXU01002027.1-marine-metagenome-genome-assembly--contig:-NODE-2027-length-14633-cov-4.936246_pt1 | contig 14633 bp, 10 predicted proteins | sample MGYA00237869_ERZ511484 | MGnify/ENA metagenome assembly ERZ511484
AAGTCATCCAAAATACAATATTAACAATCAGTCATGATCCATTGAATTACTTCATCCCATTAGCAACACAAAGATCCAACCCTTTAAACTACTGATTTATTTCCATCTATAAATCCACTCATCTCTCTTCTCCACCCAGCTCTCCCAAACCAATTCTCCCAATTCCCCATCCCCAATGGATCATGACCCATTGAACCATGAACATATGACCTAATAATCAATTCATCTTAATATATCTCTGCTTGAAAATGACCTTCAGTAGCCTCTCTGTCGCCTCAGCATGATGTTTATTGCCGCACTTGCCACACATAGTCAGAATCTGATCAGAACTAAGCACAGTCACATAGTCTTGTTGTTTCATGTGGTCACGTTCGGTATTTTCAATGTTGTAACAGATGGCGATGTATGGTGCGCCCGTTGGGATGTTAATTTGGCAGAGGTCGCAGGTTTGAGTCATGAATAGGTTAATGTTTAGTAGATATTAATGTAGTTTCTCGTCAGTGATGTATGTCGGGATATTCCGCATATCTCGCTTATGTATTACAATGCAAAGAAGGGGAGTCTCGTGCAGTGTATGTGCATGGGGCTTCAGTAGGTACTGAAATAAGAAAATAGATGAGTTAAAGTCTAAGGTTTATACAGGGGATATTTATTGGTAATGATAGCTATCAAGCTTCCTGGCGTGCGATTTTGACTTTCAGGTGCACATACCGGATTATTAGGGATAAAGTCACTGAAGGCCAAAGAATTGGTTACCTAAATATTTACAAGATAAATATTCTTTCTCTTAAATATGATTAAGATATTGATTCTTACATAGATAAAAATACATATATGTAATCACAGATTCTCAGATGGCAACTTTTTCGTACTTCATTTGGTGCGGTTGTCCTGAAATTTAATGCTCCATAAACTAAGATGTAAATAAAAAATTATTAATAACAAATCATAGAGAAGTGCAGAAAGAAGACACTCTTTTGTTTCTATTTGTGTCATTTATTATCAAATATTAATTAAATTTAGTTATCAAAGAACTTCTTCCTCAACTTTTGGAACATAGATAAGATGAGGAAACTAAAATATTTAATTGTACAATTTGACAGGAACTTACAGTCCTATGAGATACCTTATTTTAGAGCTTCTGTTATAGAAAACACGAAGAGGCAGTCTGACTTGTTTCATAATCATGTATCTGATACTGAGGTTATCTATAGGTATCCCTTAATTCAGTACAAGATAATCAATAGAAAGCCATCTATAGTCTGCATCGATGCAGCGACTAACGATATCCACTATCTACTTGAAAATAGAAAATTCCACTTTGATATAAAAGGTAAAGTGGATAAATACGAAATAGAAGAGTTGTACTTAAAATACTTTACATTTCAAACCTGGGATAGTTCTTTTAGTTATCATCTTCATAATTATATGCCCTTCAATCAAGAGAACTACAGCTTATATAAAAAGTTGGGTTCTCAGAAAAGGCAAATGGACTTTTTAGAAGAGCTACTTCAAAAGCACTTGTCACTAATCTGTCAAGAGCTCAATGCCTTTATACCAATAGAACTTACATCTGAGGTTACATCACTTAAGTCTGAAAAATATATAGAATATAAAGGCGTCTTTCATCAGACATACTGCCTAAATTTTAAAACCAACCTAACACTTCCAAACTATATCGGCATAGGAAAAGGGGTGTCAAATGGCTTTGGCCTCATTAAGCAAATAGGTAATGACAAAAGATAAAAAACAACGAGAAAGAGTCGCATTAGCGGCATTGCTTCATGACATTGGAAAATTTTGGCAACGAGCAGATGAGCATTATAGTAAGTCTAATTCCATTAGCAAGTATTACAATTCAGATACTTATAATATCACGGTGCCTTTATATGAAAATGGTAATCCGAAGTATGTTCATTCTTTGTGGACAAATGCCTTTTTTAGTGAGACTAAAACAGGCAGTAAGATAGGACTTAATGATGAAGGCGATCAGACAATGGCTAATCTTTCTGCTAATCATCATAAGCCCAATAACCATGAAGAGGCAATTTTATCCTTAGCTGACAAGTGGAGCAGTGGGATAGATAGACCTGATACAGGAGAGGAAGGTGTGGAAGGATATGAAGAGGTAAAGGAAAAGTACGATCGTGACTTTGTCAGAAAAGTAGGCTTACATAGTATTTTTGATATCATTCATAAAGATAAAGTAACTGAGAATTACTTCTTCCCAATAACTGGCTTAGATCTATCCAAGGAAATATTTCCTACAGAAGAAAAAACTGATACTGACTTAAGCAGTGCTTACGAGGCACTATGGAATAAATTTATCAATGAATACAATACCTTACTCAATAAGAAATCGGAGGACTTTAATCATTTTTATGAGAGCTTATTAACCTTACTTAAAAAATATACATGGTGTATTCCTTCAGCAACTAATGCACTTCCTGCCAATGTAAGTCTATACGAGCATCTAAAATCGACAGCCGCTATAGCATTATCACTGTATGATTATTGTGCGTATCATAAAGAATCCTTGAAACTTGATGCTCACCATCGCATCAGTAATCTTCCAAAAGAAGATTCATTATTAATGACATGCGTCGATGTGTCAGGGATTCAGAAATTTATATACGACATCAGTTCTAAGAAGGCAGCTGCAAGTCTGAAAGGAAGGTCTTTCTACTTAGAACTACTTATACAGAATGCGCTATCAGAGATACTTGATCATCCCGATATTAGTGCTTACAGATCGAATGTCATCTATTGTAGTGGTGGTAAAGCTTACTTAATCTTAGCTAATACACCTACAGTGGTAGCAGCCTTAGACTCGATAGAGGAAAAGATCACAAGCTCACTATATCAAGAAAATAAGGGTAGATTATTTATTTCTATCGGCCATACCAGTTTTAGGTATTCTACATCTTATGGCTTTATCAAAGAAGGCCTAAATCAAGGCAAAAATGGCTTTATCAACGAGATCATGACTGATGATAAAAATGTCTTAGATCGCTACTTAGTTAATCATGAAGATGAGTTTAACCTATCTATGCTGTGGCGAAGTGTGTCAGATAAAGCAGCAGATAAAAAGAATTTGAAATATCGATCGATTTTTGCAGCAAACTATGATGAGACTTTTATAAAGGGAGAAGATTTTACCAAAGAGCAATTCAAGTGTGCCGTGACTGGAGAATGGACATCAGGTAAAAAAAACTACTTATATCCTGATGAAATAGAGGAATCTGATAATGCAGCTGTAAGTAAGCCCGTAAACGATCAAATCGAAATAGGCAAAGACTTAAGGGTGTCAAATCGAATTGCATTTACATCATCAGGAAATTACTCAACTTCCGGTATTGGCTCTAAGTTTTCTATTAAGGAAACAGAGAATGTATACTTCGATAGCTCAATCGTACTCAATGAATGGCCCGACTTTAGTCAGCATAAAAATGCTGAACAACATATGTTCTATGGCGGAAATTATCAGCCAAGTATTAATGATCGACCTAAAACATTTGAAGAATTATGTGAAATAAAAGTCCAGAATGATTCAGGTCAAAGAACAACAACGAAACTCGCAGTACTAAGACTGGATGTAGATAATCTTGGCACTATATTCATAAAGGGTTTTAAGCAGCAATCCTTTGCGGCTTATGCAACCCTCTCCATGCTATTAGATACATTTTTCAGTGGATACATTAATATTATCCAAGAAGAAAATCCAGACATTACAGAACATGTGCAAATATTGTACAGTGGAGGAGATGATGTTTTTGCAGTAGGTCGATGGGATGCCATTATCAATTTTGCTGACCAAATCAATACAGAATTCAAAAGATTTACCAAAAGACAGGATATCACTTTATCAGCAGGAATCGTAATCGTCAGTCCTAAGTACCCTATCTATAAAGCAGCTGACGAGGCAGGAGAAGCAGAACACACCGCTAAATCATTTGAATCTGATGAATTAGGGAATAAGAATGCGATCAGCCTCTTTGGCGAAGTCGTGTCATGGAATAAAGAGTGGCCAGAGGTCAAAAGGCTAAAGGATTTATTTCTTCAGCATAAGGATGATATTCCATCAAGCTTATTGCACAGTGTCCAGGCATATAAATTGAGAAAGGATTTTAATATCAAAGAAATTACAAAAGAAGGTAAAGCGAAAGACTTAAGCTATATATGGCAAAGTGGCTATACTTTGACCAGGATGATGGATCGACTTAAGAAAAAACCAGAAGCAGCAGAATATGTAAAGTACTTAAGGGACAATATATATCACAATGAAGAATTTTCAGCTTCGCGATTTTTAGATTTAGCAGGACTGGCTTCTAAATGGGCGGAGTATATTATTAAACTAAATAATTCATAGCATGAGTTTAAAATTAGAATGGATTACTGGAGATGAAAAGATGGGTGTTGAGATGGTGAAATGGGCTAATGAGATGGGAAAGAAGTTAGCTAAAGGAAAGCCTGATAGAAGAAACAGAGATAGTCAGCAATTAACCACGTCTCAAATTAGAAAATTTTACGGTGAGGTAAAACGGATATCTTCAGACTGGGGTACCTACAAAGAAGACGTTCCAATGCTGAATGCTAAGCTTGCATACGCAGTGGGCAGAAAAAATAGAGAATTTGGTATACAGTACTTTGCAGACACTTTTTATGACGCAATAATGAAAGCCAGTGAAAGTGAAGAAAACTTCAATAGGTTAGTCAAAATATTGGAAGCAACAGTAGCCTATCACAAGTATCATGGAGGTAAAGACTAAACTTATTATTAAAGATTAAACGAATAGAAATGAATAAGATATCACATAAAGTAAAAATTACAGGCTCACTTGAATTACACTCTGGACTTCATATTGGTGCATCTAAGGACAATGTCCAAATAGGTGGGGTTGATTCACCAATCATCAGACGAAAAGATAATGATCAGCCTTATATCCCAGGAAGCTCATTAAAAGGAAAGATGAGGTGCTTGATGGAGCAGAAGAGAGGAGCTGAATTGGGGAAGTCTGAAGAGGTCAATGAATTATTTGGGTTTGCCGATTCTAAAAAGGTATCTAAAATAATAATAAGAGATGCCTACTTAAATAATGAGAGCGCCAAATTATTAAAGGATAATAAAAATACGGATTTGCCATATAGTGAAGTCAAATTTGAAAACACAATTAATAGATTCAGTGGTAAAGCGACAAACCCAAGACAAATAGAAAGAATCCCTGCGGGGGCTCAATTTAATATTGAATTCATATTAAATGTTTGGGAGGGCGAATCTCATAAGTCTGAAGAGGAATTAATTGCGCTTGTCAAAGAGGGTGTGACATTGCTTAACAATGATTACTTAGGTGGAAATGGCACCAGAGGATATGGGCATGTCGAAGTAACGCTGAATGAACCTGAAAAAATAATAGCGTAAAATGCAATTCAAAGTCTATTACTTAAAATTTAATGCGCCATTACACTTAGGCAATCATAGACCTGATACGTATGATGCTACTGAGACCTATATAAGGAGTGACACCATAACTGCTGCTGTATATGATACCTGGGCAAAAATTGGGAAAGCAGACTGGATACCTCAAGATGGTGTGCCAGCATTTACTGTCAGTAGCGCATACCCTTATGTAGAGCTTAAAGGTGAAAAGGTGCATTTCTTCCCGAGACCTAAGACTAAGTTCAATCAACCTAAAGAAGTAGATCAAGCAAGAAAGGCCATCAAAAAGGTGACTTGGCTTGATCAATTCTACTTTGAGAAAGTCATTAATCAGGAAGCTATCGATTTCGAACAAGGATACAGCCATTTAAGAGGATCATATCTTGCTAAGGATATAGATCCCAATGACCATATCACCAAAGATGGTAGGCAGCGTGTAGAGATATCTCGGAGATCAATTGATCAGGAAGACTCGCGTCCTTTCTATATGGAATTTAACTTCTTTGAGAATGCAGGTCTATACTTTCTTGTCGATAAGGATGATGAGCAATTAAAAAAAGCTTTAGACATACTACAATTTGAAGGTTTTGGTACAGATAGAACTGTTGGCAATGGGCTATTTGACTTGGAGGAGGGAAGCATAGATATCAGAGTGCCTGAAGATGCAGCGACATCCACAAATCTAAGTCTTTATACCCCAGAGAATGTTGATCAGTTCAGACAATATTCAGATTATATAGATTCCGCATACGATACCGTTAAGAGAGGAGGATGGATCACAACTATGGCATTGATTGGCAAAGAAAAAAAGAGTGTGCGCATGTTTACTGAAGGAAGTATATGGGCTCATAGTGAAGCTGTGAATGGCAAAGCCAATATCAATTTAAGGCCAAGCAGTCTAAAGACAGATGCTCATCCTATCTGGAGGTGCGGAAGGTCATTATTCTTACCCATAAAGACATCACATTCATGAGCAAAACGACACTAAAGCTTAAATTAGTGAGCCTAACGCCTGTACACATAGGAGCTGCTCAAGAAAAACACTTAGCCAGAGGAGTTGATTACATTGCTAAAGACGGGTCTATTCTGTTTTTAGACGAACAAAAAATATTAACCAAATTAAGAATAGATCAATATTGTAATGATCTGAGTCGACGAAAACTCCAAGATAGCCTTGCACAACTTGGAATAGACCAGTTCGTAAAAGAGACAGTGCCTGTCGCTGGAGAAATTGGTACTGATATTAAAATCCATGTCACAGAACCTATAGGAAATAGGCCTTATATACCAGGTACATCTTTAAAAGGCGCGATAAGATCTATTCTCTTTCATCATGCTAAAAGACCCCAGCATAAAAAAGAACAAGAGGCCTTTGGATGGATACAAGAAGATGGATTTAGATATATACAAGTGGGAGATAGTCATTTTGAAGAATCGATGTATATCAATACGAAGACATTTAATTTGATGAAAAGAGGGCATGAGTTCGAAGGAGGATGGAAGGGGTCTAATCAGACAAATCCAGATTTTTCGCCTAAAGGATTTACGTTTCCTTATGAGTGCATCGGAATCCATCAAATTGCTGATATCAGAATAGTGATGAATTCAGATGGATATGAAAAAGCTACTAAAAGAAAAGACTATAAGGGTAAATCTTTAGTCAAAGAAGTCAATACTTTATCCCAAGTTTTAACTAATAAAAAGAATTTATTCCAAATCATTCAAACATATACTGATCAATATCTACAGGCAGAAATTGATTTCTTTACTAAGTACAGCAATCAGCAAACTGATACTATCATCGCAGCGTTAACTTCGCTGAAAGAGAAGAACAGCCAAGCTCCAGTGATCAGAGTCGGCCAGGGGAGTGGATTTCATAGCATTACCGGTAATCATCACTTTCCTACAGATCACTCTATCAATGGGATCAATAATTGGGGTAAAGGACAACTCAATGGAAGAGACTCAGCAAAGTCAAGAAAATTAGCTTTTGAAAGACTTGGCGATGAATATGTCTTCTATCCCATGGGCTTTGTGCAACTAATTGACCCGGAGATATATCAGGAATATTATGCATCTCTTCAAAGCCAAATAAAGCAAGAAAAGGATGAGCTAATAGCACATGAAGCTAAAGCAGAAGAACAAAGAAAAGCCGAACAAGAGAAGATAAGAGTAGAAGCAGAAGAAGCTAAGAAACCTCAAATGACTTTATTAAGTCATTTAAATAACAGGATAGCAATACTAATTGATGCAATAGTCACAGGAAAAGAAGGGAATAACGTTCTCGCTGCTCCTCAAGTAGAAACCATGCTTGAAACTACAATAAGTGTCAGGTATCCTGTTGGTTTCCCTTTAGGATCAACAATACAAATTAAAGCAAAATATAGTAAAAAAAAATTACTAATAGAAGGTTCTCCAAGACTTAAGAAATAAATGAATGTATTAATAGCTAATATAGGGAACCGAAATATATCATATTTTGGCAAATCTTATTCAAAGAAAAATCCAAAAACTTTTAGAGATTGGAGTGAAGATCTTTTATCAAAATACCCTAGTGATATAAGTGATCTTGATATCAACTTAATTAATCCGTTAATCAATAGTAAGAAATATTCAAAAATTTACTTTTTCTACACTAATCAAGTAGAATCAGATCCGACCAATGCAGATCAAGATACTCTCTATGAAGCAGAACTAATTAAGAAAATATTAGTAGACAAATACTCTTATGAAGATCATCAGATTTATTTAATAGAATGCAATTGTAAGGCAATAGACAATAATGCATTAGCCAAATTCTATAATAATAGACTTAAAGAGATTCTTAGGAAGAATAAGGATATATCAAAAGTCAGTATATGTGAACCTGGAGGTACACATCAACAAAAAATGGCATTAAGGATCATGGCTGAATTCTTGTTTCGTCGGCTGGAGTATGAATTTTTATACCCAGAGAAAAATAAATTTGTGAGTATAATTAATGGTGATGAATATAGAAGTGTAATCAGTAAAGAAATCGCTATTCAATTACTTCACAATGGAGATTATAATGCCATCATAGAATTATTAAATTATCAGAGTATCTCCCAATTTCATAATTGTAATGACAAAAACAAAAAACTATTTGCCCACACATACTTTAGATTTACAAATAATATAAAATTAAGTAAAGCCAATCACGTAACACTATATGAAGAATACAAAGTTCTTTCAAACTATTATAGTGGGAGAGAAGAAACCAAATCTTTTAAAGATTTGGTTTATATTAGCGAGTGGAATAAAATTGCTATAATAGATAAAGTTAGGAAGGCTAATTTCTACTTTAAGATAAAAAGGTATAGTGAGTCTATATTAGCATATTCTCAGTTTTATGAAAGTCTTTTCTCAACTATAATGAAAAGTAAATCATTTGTCCTCGAATATGGCAAGATTAATAAAGCAAGTGAATATTATAGAGATAATATAAAGTCGTTCATTAAAGAAGCAGATTCAAGTATTTATGCAAAGGTAGAACATAGATTATTATTATCTGACTTAAGTACTCAATGTCTAATGCTACAACTGATGCATAAAGGCCCGTTAGAAAAATTTGCAATTGAATTATCAAAAAGAATTGAGTATGCTCATAATGCAGTCGAAGATGATAAGACCTTGCTATATATAAATAGACTTAGAAATAAAGTAGCTCACGAAGGCTTGTACATAACTGAAGAGGATATCAAAGGCAAATATATCTATTACAAAAATCTTCTACAATATACTATTGACATATTAAAGATTACAAATATTGATACATTTGAAAATCTAAATCAAATTATTGAAGCTAAACTATTGCGAGTATAATCGAAGAACTATTACATTTAATCCAAAAATCCTTTAGGATTAAGGATCACCAATTCACTCCCATAACCTCTTAATAAATGCTTAATCTCAAAATTAGGAATCAAATGTAATGTGACCAGTGACTTTTCTGAATTTTCAATTTTAATAGTTTGGCTACGATGAATGGGTTTGGTGCGAAGGTACTCACACAGTAGAGGATTAGCTGTAAACTGTATGTCAATAGGTTTTTGATTAATATTTTTAGTCACGCCGTATACATCTCTGATATACATGTCGTAATCGAAGTTATCTGGTGCCTGGTAAGGCTGTAGGCTTTCAGATATAGTCATGATCCTGTCTAAAGGTAAGTTCATGATTTTTAAACTTTCATGATGAAACGCAATCAGGTACCATCTCTTATTATAGGCTTTAAGCAAAAGAGGAGATAAGTAAAGTCTTTTTTCTTCCTCTAAGAAAGCTTGGTAAGTTAACGATAAGGCTTGTTTTCGTTTGATATGTTGATATAGTTCATCCATCCATACAGCACCTATATAATCATCCTGCTTATCAAAATGAATGATGGGCTCAATGATTTCATCATCATGAATATTTAGTCTTTCTCCAAGTACAAGAACATCCTGATATACTGTCTGTAACGCTTTGATATTTAGAATAGACTTGAGAGAGATAATTGATTCTTTAATATTCCTTATCTGAGTAGGGGATAGTGGAATATTATGTATACTAAACTGTGGATTAGTATAATGATACCCTCTTGGCTTATTATAAGCTATAGGGGCACTATATCCTAAAACTCCAGATCTCATCTCTGCTATATCTTTTAGAATAGTTCGCCTTGAAGGCCTTATACTCTTTATTCCTGCAGATAAACTTTCTTTTTCTATTTTATCTTGGAGATTTATCCACGTATTAGATGAATCAGGATTGCTTAAACAAGCATCTAAAATACGATGTCTAAATAATGCATTAAAATTTTGCGGCATAATGAACTTAAGTGTGTACTTAGGATGCACTCAATTTATGTAATTTACCTAAGATGAAGAAATTTGAATTAATTCTTGACTCATATGGTACGGGCTTGTCTGTAAAAGATGGCCAATTCGTTATTAAAACTAAAGATTCTAAGCAATCGCTTCCTGTTACGAAAGTTAGAAGTATTTGTTTGTCTAAGAGTTCCTCGATTACAGGAATGGCTATAAAATTAGCTATTGATAATGAAATCGATATATCTTTTACTGAACGAGACAACATGCCTTATGCGAGAGTATGGAATAGTAAATTTGGGTCAATCACAACGATTAGACGCAATCAGTTACTATTTTCTGCTTCAGGGGATGGTAAAGAGTGGATAAAACATATCATTATTCAAAAAATAAGAAACCAAATGGCCCTTGTAGGCCAGCTAGGCTTAAAACATAAAAATTCAGGTCCATTTGTTACTGAGATTCAACACAAATTTTGTAGCTACTTATTGAAAATACATGAATCTAAGACAAGTGATGCATTGGACTTGGCAAATCAACTTAGAGGGTGGGAAGCCAATGCATCAAAAATATTTTTCAGATGCCTAAGCTCTTTTCTTCCAAAAGACTTTCAATTTAGCAAACGATCAAGAAGACCTTCTTTAGATCCCTTTAATGCCACTTTAAATTACTGTTATGGAATTCTATACAATAAGATAGAATCAATGCTCATCAGAGCAGGGTTAGATCCACATATAGGCATTTTTCATAAAGATCAGTACAATAGGCCAGTACTAGTATTTGATATCATTGAAATATATCGTCAATGGGCAGAATACCCAGTCATTGAACTCTTTCAAAAAGATATACTGTGTATGACACATTTCAGTGTTCAAGAAAAAGGCGTGAGCATCTTACCACCAGCTAAAAAAATTATCATTGAAGTCTTCTTTTCTTATATGAATGAGAAAATTAGTTATAAGAATACCAGAACGAAGCGAATTCACCACATGAACTTATATATTCAGAAGTTCGCTACACAGATGAAAGAATATAAGCACAATGAAGCTAAAAAAAGCGGAATTTAGAAAAAGTATAGACTTGAAAAATTTACTAGCAGAAGTAAACAACTTCACGTCATGTCTATTTGATTATAAGGATGAATTATCAAATCAAGAACAAAATTATTGCAAATCACTTGATTTTGACCAAATATTTAGAATCCTTCATTTAAATTATAAAAATCCGAGAGCAATGAATTGTTTTATCTTGTATGATATAACAGATAACAAATTAAGAGTACAACTTGCTAAATATTTACTTGCTAAGGGATGTCAACGTGTACAAAAATCAGTCTTTTTAGGAAATATCAGTAAATCAATATTCAATGAAATATTTTCAACTATAAGCGATTTAGAGCCAATCTATAGTGATCAAGATTCTATATTTATGGTACCTATAGGAGAATACCACTTAGCTGAAATGAAAATAGTAGGTAAAGATGTAGACATGAGCTTTAGTAGAGCAAATGAATACGTACTTTATTTTTAGAAATGTTAAGATGATGATAAATTGAGACTAAATAAGGACTATAAATATTATAATTCATTTGAAATCAGTAGTTTAGATAAATTACTTGTCAGAACCACCGTCCAGTTAAATAAGGATTAAGACTATTTATCTTTCTCATTAGCAAATTCCCATTCTGCGTCAGAACCACCGTCCAGTTAAATAAGGATTAAGACCCTTCAGCACCCATATATAAAGGTCTTTCTACATAAGTCAGAACCACCGTCCAGTTAAATAAGGATTAAGACCTGAATTATTGATTCCTTTTGTAGGTCGTAAGTTTTGTCAGAACCACCGTCCAGTTAAATAAGGATTAAGACAAGCTTATCAAATCGTTTATACTCTTTTGCCATACGTCAGAACCACCGTCCAGTTAAATAAGGATTAAGACCCGTATTGGTGTAAAGATTCCAAGTCTTACCGTCGAGTCAGAACCACCGTCCAATTAAATAAGGATTAAGACCTTTGCGCTTTCCCCTTGCTCGTGCTATATCGTACTGTCAGAACCACCGTCCAGTTAAATAAGGATTAAGACATTCTATCAGTGGATGGACAAAAACACCTAACATAGTCAGAACCACCGTCCAGTTAAATAAGGATTAAGACAGATTCTATATTATCTATTACTTCTTGTTTATTCATGTCAGAACCACCGTCCAGTTAAATAAGGATTAAGACTCCTCAAATTTAGCTTTTATCTGATTTAGATTAAGATGTCAGAACCACCGTCCAGTTAAATAAGGATTAAGACTAGTCAGTTTCCATATGTTGCGGTACTCTGTTTGGAGTCAGAACCACCGTCCAGTTAAATAAGGATTAAGACTGATAATTTATGCAACTGGTCTACTGATTCCTTCATGAGTCAGAACCACCGTCCAGTTAAATAAGGATTAAGACCTATATTTTAACATTTAAAATGCTCCGCAGCGCAGTCAGAACCACCGTCCAGTTAAATAAGGATTAAGACTTGAACTTGGTTTGCTACCAGTTCTTTTATATCGGTCAGAACCACCGTCCAGTTAAATAAGGATTAAGACTTCCAATCATGATTTAGTTACTTAAAAACATGAGGCGTCAGAACCACCGTCCAGTTAAATAAGGATTAAGACAATAGGTCATCCTCAACGTCGGTGACTCTTTCAAAGTCAGAACCACCGTCCAGTTAAATAAGGATTAAGACAGCTTATATCTATATTAGTCCAGCTGTCTACGTCGGGTCAGAACCACCGTCCAGTTAAATAAGGATTAAGACTCAAAAGGCATATTGGTGTAAGGCATGTCATCTTGGTCAGAACCACCGTCCAGTTAAATAAGGATTAAGACGAAACATCTCCATCGTTTCCAAATTCATTTACCATTGTCAGAACCACCGTCCAGTTAAATAAGGATTAAGACCTAACGTAGTGATATTCTACGTAGTCTCCATCTTGGGTCAGAACCACCGTCCAGTTAAATAAGGATTAAGACAAGTAAAAAACATATCACTAAGTTCTTTATTGTAAGTCAGAACCACCGTCCAGTTAAATAAGGATTAAGACACCTGCCCTAAGCTTGTTGGCTTGTGGTTTAATTGAGTCAGAACCACCGTCCAGTTAAATAAGGATTAAGACCCAAAACTTTTTAGCAAAGTGGTTAATAAAGATTACGTCAGAACCACCGTCCAGTTAAATAAGGATTAAGACAAATTTAGATGATTATGTCCCGTTTTTTTATAATCTGTCAGAACCACCGTCCAGTTAAATAAGGATTAAGACCTTTCACGTTCGATACGATACAGCCGCTAAGTTCCTGTCAGAACCACCGTCCAGTTAAATAAGGATTAAGACATAACTTTAGATATAGCAAACTTTAAGAAATTGTAGTCAGAACCACCGTCCAGTTAAATAAGGATTAAGACATACCTCCCGTATCTCTTGGTATAAGATCGCATAAGTCACAACCACCGTCCAGTTAAATAAGGATTAAGACAGCCCATTTCCAATTTACCAAATGACAAGGCATCGTCAGAACCACCGTCCAGTTAAATAAGGATTAAGACCTTTGTTTAAAGAATTCATAATTACGATTTTAATTTGTCAGAACCACCGTCCAGTTAAATAAGGATTAAGACAGTGTACATTTGTCTTTACTCATTATTCGTTTTTTTGTCAGAACCACCGTCCAGTTAAATAAGGATTAAGACAACTATTTGATTCATAAGTATTTATATGTTTTTGAGTCAGAACCACCGTCCAGTTAAATAAGGATTAAGACATCTATTTGTGATTGTACTATATTCATTTGATTTAGTCAGAACCACCGTCCAGTTAAATAAGGATTAAGACCATTTCTATCATTAAGAACTAAGTACCCTTTACGCGTCAGAACCACCGTCCAGTTAAATAAGGATTAAGACACTTACGATCTTTTCTTAAAGTAAATTAACAAGCTGTCAGAACCACCGTCCAGTTAAATAAGGATTAAGACTTTGAGTGCTTGTATCATTGTGGAGATGCTCACCGTCAGAACCACCGTCCAGTTAAATAAGGATTAAGACAGACTCTAATTTTACCATAACCATCCATTTACCTACGTCAGAACCACCGTCCAGTTAAATAAGGATAGTGGTACACTTTGGATGAGATTTACTGGTACACTTTAGATGAGATTATACACCAATATGCAAGAATAACCTTTTTAAGAGACGAAGTATTGAAAGCTACATGAAACGACATATGATCATAATGAAAATTTATAAATGATAAGCAACCAATTCGTTGCAGTCTCTTTTTGCCTATAATTAATATTATGTTAAATAGCGTCTTATAAAGCCCTACTGAGCT
>ENA-ORXU01002028-ORXU01002028.1-marine-metagenome-genome-assembly--contig:-NODE-2028-length-14631-cov-3.430328_pt1 | contig 14631 bp, 7 predicted proteins | sample MGYA00237869_ERZ511484 | MGnify/ENA metagenome assembly ERZ511484
TCGTTTAACTTTTTTCTTTTACCTGCAAATAGTCCATTTTGCACCCATATTTTATCATTTTTGAACCCCGTAGCCCTGCTATGAAGTTAAAAAATGACTTCATCTGACCACAAAAGCGAATATTTTCGGTTCCAAACAAAAATTTAAGCGAGTTCTATTTAATACGCTCAGGATAGTTTGTTATAATACCATCTACCGCCATGCTTTGCATAGCTGTAATATCTTCCGGTTCATTTACTGTCCACGGGTAAATTTTTAATCCGGCATCTTTAATCTTTTTGACTGTTTCCTGATCTAGCTTTTTAAAGTAAGGATTGATGGCCACTGCCTTCAGTTCTTTTGCGATTTGAATGGCGTCTAAAGGGTTCTTTTCGGTCAAAACGGCTATAGGAATCTCAGGATTCACTTTACACATCTGCTCCAATTCGTCCCAATTGAAACTGGAAACTACAAAGTTGCTCAACTTCCAATTTCCGTTTTTCACATATTCCATTACAATTTTATCGACATCCTTGGCTGTGTTGGCCCCCTTCAATTCTATGTTCAGAAGAGTTTTTGCTGCCATTACGTCAAGCACTTCTTCCAAAGTGGGGATTTTATGTCCGCCTTCCACGATTAAACCCTTCAAGTCGGAAAAACTGTAGGATTCGATTTGGCCCTTTCCATCCGTCAGCCGTTCTACATTATCGTCATGAAAAACTACGATTTCGCCACTTTTGATTCTAAATACGTCGATTTCGATCATATCCACACCCAAATCCATCGCTTTTTGAATGGATGCCAGCGTATTTTCAGTCTCATGGCCCATCGCACCACGATGACCAATAATCAATGGTTTTTTTGTTTCCATACAGCTTAGTAAAAATATACTGGCCAGAATTGCAAACAGTAGTTTTGTCTTCATTGCACGCTATTCTAATCTAAAAATAAACGATTCCAACGGATTAATATCCACCCGAAATTCTCCCGTACCATTTTTCACTTTTAAGATATGTTCGCTACCATAAAGCGCATCGGTCATCTTATAGTTACCATCGTTTAGATTCCATTTTTGGATAACGTCTTCAGGAATTTTCAACTCAAAGCCAAAGCGATCGTTTGCATCGAAATTTGAAACAACAATCAATTTTTCGGTATCCGACCAGCGTACATATGAAAGTACATGGTGGTTGTACCATTCCGTATGTTCGCGGTTATAAAAATGGATGTCTTGATATTCACTCATCAAGGCATTGCTTGTTATCGTGAAATTGAGCAAACGTTTGTAAAAATCGCGAAGTGCCGCTTCCTCTTCCGACAATTGCCCGCCGTCGAACTTCTTATCATTGACCCATCTTTGGTGGTGGGGTACGCCAATGTAATCGAAGATAGAGGTACGTGTAGGGCTTCCAAAACCTGCGTACTCCGCAGCTGGTTCCCCGAGTTCCTGACCAAAATAAATCATCGTTGGAGCTGTGGTCATGGTCGCCGAAACGACCATTGCCGGTTTCCCTTTTTGTGCATCGCCGGCAAAATCGGGGCTTGCAATACGCTGCTCATCGTGGTTTTCCAAAAAGTGGAGCAGGTGATGCTCAATATCTTTTGTACGGTCTTTCACTACTGGTATATGATCGGTCCAGCCATGGCCTTGTATAATATGCTTTAAAGAATCGTACATCTCGACTTTATCGTAGAGGTAGTCCATCTTGCCCTTATGGATGTAGTTGCGATATTCATCAGGATTGTAAACTTCGGCCAATAGAAAAGCATCCTGATTTTGCATTTTGATATTCGAGTTCATGTAGCTCCAAAATTCAACCGGCACCATCTCGGCCATATCAAAACGGAAACCATCCACGCCCATTTTAAGCCAGTAGAGGGCAATGTCCTTGAACTTGACCCAAGAATCGGGCACTTCTTTTTTCGACCAAAACTTATGATGCGCTTTGTAATTCTTATCCTTATAATCATGGGGAAGCGTCACAAAGTCATAGGTGCCATCGGGCCGTACACCGTAATTGATTTTGACCGTTTCATACCAGTCATTGAAATCGGGCCGTGCTAGACGGGATCCGTTACCCGTCCATTTTGCAGGATTTTCTTGAAACTTGCCGTCTACCAAGGCACTATCCTCACCTCCCAAAGGCAAATAACCGTGTCGCCATTCCGGAACTTGAAAAGCCTGGTCAGGGATGTAATAAAAATTATTATCACGGGCATATTCAACGGAAGTGTCATCAGAAGCTCCGAAAGGTTCGAATCCCTTAGGCGTAGATTTGCCTTCATAATTGCGCGCGACATGGTTGGGAACGATATCGATAAGGAGTTTGAGTCCCGCTTTGTGTGTACGTTCAATCAAGGCTTTAAATTCTTCTAATCGCTCTTCGGGATTCTGGGCCAAATCGGGATTGACATTGTAATAATCCTTGACCGCATAGGGGGAGCCTGCGCGGCCCTTTACCACATCTGCATCGTCATTTGAAATACCGTATGCCGTGTAATCATTAATCAGCGCATGGTGCGGAACACCGGTATACCAGATGTAGGTGACACCCAAATCTTTAATTTCCTTTAAGGCCTTTTCGGTAAAGTCCGAGAATTTACCAACGCCATTTTCATCGATAGTGCCCCACGGTTTATTGGTGGTATTGGTATTGCCAAAAAGCCTTGTGAAGACCTGGTACACGACCTCTTTTTTCATTTCCCTTTTAGTTTTCTCCATTTTTTCCACATCCGTTTTTTTATCGCTACAGCCTAGAATCAGTATAATACTATGAAACAACAGGAGGTTTTTCATTATTTTCTTGAGTTCAAGTTGTTTATGCCCTAAGCCGTAATAGTGCCTTTTATTACTGGTGTTCGGGTGGTATAGAAACACGAACCTGCTCACGTAAATAGTATCCCAGTAAGCTTAATTATTCAACGCCGCATTCAATCCCTCTGTCAGCAAGCTGACACCTCCCTTTTAAAAAAGGGAGGAGCTTTTTTTCTTTCAACCTTGAACATGTAACCTTAAACTTTTACAACTTCCTCTGGTTTTAAAACAACCCGCTCCCCGTTGACACGAATGGACGTCTCATCCTTGCCACTCGCCAAAAATTCCGTTTTATCCTCGCTGACGGTTACTTTTAGGATACGATTACGGAAATTGATTTTGAAGGAATAGGCCTTCCACTGTTTAGGAATTCTTGGGGTAAATGATAATTTATCGTCTACAACCCGCATGCCCCCAAAACCCTCCACAATACTCATCCAAGTACCGGCCATGGAAGTGATGTGCAGGCCTTCTTCCACTTCTTTATTGTAGTCGTCAAGATCCAGGCGAGACGTACGCAAATAAAAGGTATATGCCTGCTCCATACGGTTCAGCTTCGCCGCTTGAATACTATGTACACAGGGCGATAGCGATGATTCATGTACGGTGAAAGGTTCATAAAAATCAAAGTGTTTTTCCAGTTCTTCCGTCGAAAAACGGTCTTCGAAAAAATAGAAGCCCTGCAAGACATCGGCCTGTTTGATATAGGGCGATCGCAAAATACGGTCCCAACTCCATTTTTGGTTGATGGGGCGTTGCGATTTGGCCAGGTTTTCGACCGTAATCAATTCTTTGTCCAAAAACCCATCCTGCTGTAAAAACACATCGTTTTCTTCTGAATACGGAAAATACATCTGTTCCGACACCTTTTTCCATTTTGAGATTTCGGTATCAGTGAGTTCGGTTTTTCCGATAATCCGCTCATAATCGGGCTCATAACCGTCCTTGACTTTTTCCAACTGCTCTAGCGTATACTCTATGCACCATTTCGCTAAATAGTTTGTATACCAGTTATTGTTTACGTTGTTTTCATATTCGTTCGGCCCAGTCACCCCGAGAATCACATACTTATTCTTTGGTTCTGAAAAATTAGCACGTTGTTGCCAAAAACGGGCAATACCTATTAATACTTCAAGCCCCATTTCGGGTAGGTACGAATAGTCGCCCGTAAAGCGATAATAATTAAAAATGGCAAAGGCTATGGCCCCGTTTCGGTGAATTTCCTCAAAGGTGATTTCCCATTCGTTATGACATTCCTCCCCGTTCATGGTTACCATTGGGTATAGAGCAGCGCCATTGGTAAAGCCTAATTTTTGGGCATTCTCGATAGCTTTTTCCAAATGATTATATCGATACTCTAACAGACTTCTTGCCACGTTTGCATCTTTGGTAGCCATATAAAAAGGAATACAATAAGCCTCGGTATCCCAATAGGTACTTCCGCCGTATTTTTCGCCCGTAAAACCTTTGGGGCCGATGTTCAGTCGTGAATCTTTGCCTAAATAGGTTTGGTTCAGTTGAAAAATATTAAAACGGATGCCCTGTTGTGCCTTTACATCACCCTCGATGGTAATATCGCTCATATCCCAGATTCTGGCCCAAGCTTGTTTTTGGTTTTCCAACAGCGCATCAAATCCTAACTCGCCAGCAGTTTTCAATGTCTTTTTTGCGGCATCTACCAATTCGGAAGGTTCATGGTTTCGGGAAACTGTGTACCCCCCGAATTTATGCAAAGAAAGCGTTTCCCCATTTTTGACGTGCTTCGTGTATTTATGGCCAATCCATAGTTCCTTTTTAGTTTCAGCCGGTTTATCGGTCAAAAGTCTGCCTTCCAAAAACAACTGCGGCTGCATAAAAGTGCAGGTGTCGAAATGCGTCTTCATCGTATGGGCCCTTATAAAGGCTTGGTTTTTTTCGGATAGTACATCTGTAGTGTTCCAAAACTTATCGTCCCAATTCGAATCTTCATTGGTGATGCCACTATCCAGATAGGGGCTGAAAGTAATTTCAACATCGGTCTCCGTTGGCGTAATTTCATACTTTATAGCACCGACCTCATCCAAATCAAGACATAAAAACCGGGTAACCTCGACCTCTATTCTTATACCGTTTGCTAAAGTAGCCTTGAAACTGCGCCGATACCACCCTTCCTTCATATTCAGCTCGCGACGGAAGTTTTCTACCGTTTCACAAGTATTCAAATCCAGATTTTCACCATCGATAGTTACGTTTATGCCAATCCAATTCGGTGCGTTCAATACTTTGGCAAAATACTCGGGATAGCCGTTCTTCCACCAACCTACGCGGGTCTTGTCAGGGTAATATACCCCTGCGATATAGCTACCTTGAAAAGTCTCCCCAGAATACAATTCCTCAAAATTTGCCCGTTGCCCCATGTGGCCATTTCCAATACTAAAAATACTTTCAGAGGATTTTACGAGGTCAGCGTCGAAACCTTCTTCAATGATTGACCAAGGGTCGGGTTGTATATAATCTTGCATGCGGAATGTTATTGTGTTTATTGTTCGAAAGTTACGATTGCATTCAAGGTTCAATCGCTACTTGGTAGCTGTTCGAAGTTCAAGGTAATCTTGTATTACATTTTGAACCTACCGAAGGTAGCGTTGAACTTTGAATATTCGACCGTTATTTTTTCATCAACTCCTTCAAAAAATCGAGACTAATTTCCGTAAAATCGTTGAAATTATGATCGGCCTTCGAAAGTATTTTTGCATCACCGATTCCTATACTGGTCATTCCTGCGTTATTGGCTGCCTCTATACCCGCTACCGCATCTTCAAAAACGATACAATTTTCAGGTTTCACCTTAAGTTTTTTCGCCGCAATCAAGAAAACCTCCGGATCGGGCTTTGCTTTGGTAACGCTATTTCCATCGACCAAGACATCAAAATAGGATAATAACTTTACTTTCTCTAAAATGGGCGCGGCATTTTTGCTGGCTGAACCTAAGGCAATCGGAATATTGCTACCCTTTAGATAATCAAGTACTTTCGGAACATCTGGAAGTATCTCGGAGGCATCCATCTTTTCAATGTATGCGAGATAGTCTTCGTTTTTCTCGACCATCCAAGTATCGAACTGCTTTTTTGATGCGGTAACGTTACCAATATCCAAAAGGATTTCTAAACAGCGCTTGCGGCTAACGCCTTTGAAAAGTTCGTTTTGGTCTTTGGTGAACTCGAAACCTAGCTCGTTGGCCAGTTTTTTCCAAGCGAGATAATGGTACTTTGCCGTATCGACGATTACGCCATCGAGGTCGAAAACAAATCCGGCACTAGAAAACGATTCAGGTTGCATATTTAAAATTGGGGTTTGTAGTCTATGGGAAACGATATAAGAAGGGCAAAAGTTTTAGTAAATCTCATGTTATGCTTTGTGCAAAGGTTCAAAACTAGAGCAATAATTATCGATAACAGTTAAAACTCTTGAAAAAATCAAAACTTCCGTTCGGCAACTATATTTAATGTTAAACTTATATTTTTAATTCAGTGTAGAGCCCCTTTCAAGAATTGTCGCCTCGACAATTTCAGTATGAAAAGTTTCTTCTTCATCTTCAGCTGTATCCGATTCCACGCGCTCTATCAGCATCTTTGCAGCAATTTCACCCATTTTTTCACCATGTTGTGCCACTACGGTCAATTTAGGATTCGAGTATCTGGATAAAAGACCGTCGGTAAAACCCACAAATGAGATATCTTTAGGAATCTTTAAACCTTTTTTCTGTGCAACGGCCATACAGAGTATGGCAAAAATTTCATTAACACAGAGCGCAGCATCAACTTCGTTCTTATTGAAAAAAGCGGCTATCTCATCTTCATTGATGCCAGTGTAGGGTAGCGTCAATTTCAAGTTCTCGTCATAAGAAATGCCAAATTCTTCAAGTGCCGTCTTGTAGCCTTCCGCCCTTTTCTCGCTAACGTTAAAATAACTTTCCGTAGTCACCAAAGCAATACTTCTTCGACCTTCGTTCAAAAGTTTTTTTGTTGCTTGATAAGCTATTTTCCTATCGTTAAGAATAACCTTATCGCATTCTACCTCGTCCGTGACACGATCGAACAAGACCAACGGTATACCCTGTTCGGTAACTTCCTTTAAATGGCTAAAGTCATTTTTTTGTTGGGTTTCGGCAGAAAGCGACATGATAAAACCGTCTATACTGCCGTTCGCCAATAGTTCCATATTGATAACTTCCTTATCAAAAGACTCGTCGGATACGCAAACAATGACATTATATCCTTGGTTATTGGCATATTTTTCAATACCCCGAAATACCGTTGTAAAAAAATGATGTACGATGTCGGGAATAACTACCCCGATATTTTTGGTACGCTTATTCTTTAGGCTAACCGCTATATTATTGGGCTTGTAATTGTACAACTTGGCAAAAGCTTGAATCTTCTCTTTGGTATCACGACTTATTTCCTCACTATTCTTAAGTGCCTTTGATACCGTAGAGATAGATACCTCTAATTCGCGCGCGATGTGCTTTAATGTGATTTTGCGTTTCAATATTTTCAGGTGTTTAAAGGTAGTTCAGTTTCTTTTATTTAAAGAGAACGAATTTCATACTTACTAGAGTAGCGAGATTCAAAAGTCTAAAACACGTATCAAATTACTATTAATAGAATATGTTGCAGAATAAACTTTTTGGATATCCAAAAAAATTCTACACCCAATTTCGAAAGTGAAAATAATCTTAAAAAACTCGATATGTTGCAATTCCCAATTTTTTAACAGAAAACCATCTCTTGAATCTCTTATACCTTCTAGTTTGCGAATTAAAAAAATTTCCTATTTTTGAAAAAAAAACAAAATTCCCCACTTTCTACACCATCTCTTTAACGATAGTTCATTTTACATGATGTTCTATTATTATTGTCCTATTTTAGAAAAGTTATTAACACGAAACCGTTTTCGTGATGCCAGTTATGGTAGTTTGCCAATGATTAACAACTATTTTACATATTTTTAACGCTTAAATTTAAAAATTAACTCAACTAAAATTAACAGTCTATGAAGATTACACTACTAAAAAGTCTGATGGTTCTCGGAACACTTTTATGTTTCGGTCTCGTGCAGGCACAAGAGGTTTCGGGAACCGTTTCCGATTCCAGTGGTCCCCTTCCGGGTGCCAGTGTTGTTGTTCAGGGGACAACAACAGGTGCGCAAACCGATTTTGACGGCAATTATACCCTAGCGGATGTGCCGGCAGATGGCACATTAGTTTTTAGCTATATAGGCTATGCGGCACAAGAAATTGCCGTTGATGGTCAAACTACGATAAATGTAACTTTACAGGAAGATGCCCAGGCATTAGATGAAGTGGTCATAATCGGTTACGGTCAGACCACGGTTAAAGATGCAACCGGCGCTGTAGCAGCGGTTACTGCGGAAGACTTCAACGGCGGTATCATCTCTTCGCCCGAACAGCTAATCCAGGGTAAGACCGCTGGTGTTCAAATCTCACAATCAAGTGGTGAGCCTGGAGCAGGAATCTCATTGCGAATAAGGGGTACTGGATCGGTAAGAGGAAACAACAGTCCATTATTTGTAATTGATGGTGTACCCGTTTCGAATGAAAGCGTTTCTGCTTCGGGTTCAGATGTTGGAGCTGGAACCAGTGGTTCAAAAAACCCACTGAATTTCTTGAACCCAAATGACATCGAAAGCATGAGTATCCTTAAAGATGCCTCTGCTACAGCAATCTACGGTTCGAGAGGTGCAAACGGTGTTGTGGTCATTACCACAAAATCTGGAAAGGGCGGTGGATCCAAAGGTCAATGGGGCTTTACCAGCAACTTAAATATTGCAAAAGTTGCAAACCGTTATGACCTTTTGACTACCGAAGAGTTTATAGATAGAGGTGGAGCCGACCTCGGAGGAGCAACTGATTGGCAAGAATATATTTTCAGAACCAGTGCATCTACAGACAACAATGTATCTTACTCCCAAAATTACGGACAAGGAAACGTAAGGGCTACTTTTGGCTATTCAAAACAGTTCGGTGTTATTGAGAATACTGATTTGGAGCGTATAACCGGTAGGCTTAACTTAAATCATAGGTTTTTCGATAATAAATTAAAAGTAGGGGTACAAACAACCATTTCAAGAGTTAATGACAGAGCACCTTTTGTAAGTCGAACCTCAGGAAGTACGGGAGATTTACTGGCCGCTGCTTATTACTCCAATCCTACAAGGGATGCCGACCCAAGTTCCAGTGCTGCACCTGATAGAAATCCTGCAAATCTACTGACCTTTTACGACGATAATACCAACACCAACAGATTCCTCGGTAATTTATCATTGGATTATTCCATTACCGAAGAGCTGTCGGCAAAGCTAAATTTAGGCTTGGATACCTCTGGATCTTCAAGATCTCAAGTAGTAGGGCCTCAGATTTTAGCATTTGATAATGGATCGGTCGGTAATGGTAGGGCCGCTGTTAATAATCTGGACACCGAAAATAAGCTTTTAGAATTCACGGTGAACTATAACAAACAGTTCGAGAATTCTAGCTTGGATGTTCTAGTAGGTTACTCCTTTCAAGACTTTAACAGACAAGGACAAAATTTACTGGGCCAAGGATATGGATCCTCTGACTTGAATGCTATCATACAAACTACCAATGATGCATATGATAACACAAAGAATCTGGCAACGAATTACCAAGCATATGGAATAGGAACTTTTCAAGATCAGCCAGATATAGGAGACCAATTCAGAATATTGAGTTTGTTTCCAGGTATCAGTGAAACCACAGGGAATTTACCAAGTATTCCGATCGACGCATTTACAGTTGATACCTTTGACAATACCGACGAGTTACAATCCTTTTTTGGAAGGTTAAATTATACCCTTTACGACAAATATTTGTTTACCGGAACGGTAAGAGCCGACGGTTCTTCAAGATTTGGGGGCAACAACCAGTATGGTATCTTTCCTTCCGCCGCTTTTGCATGGAAATTAAATCAGGAAGAATTTGTTAACGAAGATACTTTTTCGACACTAAAGCTTCGACTAAGCTGGGGTATTACCGGTAACCAAGATGGTCTGGGCTACGGTCAATTCATTAATAGAACCCGCTGGCGACAAAATGCAGCTGGGTCGACCGCCCTCGGAATTAACGCCGGTTCAGAAATATCGGCTCCCGCTACGGCAGAGGTCGCTTTTGCAAACCCTGATTTAAAATGGGAATCGACCGCACAATATGGCTTAGGGCTTGATTTTGGCTTCAACAACGATCGTTTTACAGGTAACATCGATGTATATCGAAAGGAAACAACGGATATTCTTCTAAATCTACCCGCAGTACAGCCCGCAACTGCACCTTTTGTTTTTCAGAATGTTGACGGTACCATCGTTAACCAAGGCGTTGAACTAGCACTCGATTACGATATTGCACGGTCCGAGGACTTCGATTGGAACGTGAACTTCAATATTTCGTACAACCAAAACGAACTTACCAACTATGATGGCCCGGATATACAGGCCGGTAACCTATATGGCCAGGGGCTTACTGGTACCACATCACAAATTTTGACCGATGGAAAACCACTTTTCACCTATCAGTTGCGCTTGGTTGATGAAAACTTCAATGTAGATACCGATCCAACGATACTGGATAGATCGGGTCTACCGACCATTGTATCAGGTTTATCTACAAGCGCGCGGTATAAGAACTGGGATGCTTCTCTATACTTCTCAGGTCAATTTGACTTTTATGTTTATAATAACACGGCCAACGCCTTGTTTGCCTCCCCTCAGATAGGAAGTAGAAATAATCTCAAAAGCGTTGTTGATAATGGAATTACACTTTCAGCCACCAACCCAAGTACATTTTTTCTGGAAAAAGGAGACTTTGTCAGACTTCAAACGGCTTCGATTTCTTACAATGTACCTTTAGATGGAGAAGGATTGTTCCAATCAATGCGTCTAAGCGCAGTTGGACAGAATTTATTTTTGATTACGGACTATAGCGGGCTTGATCCAGAGGTAAGCACTTCGGATATTCCTGCGAACGGATTGCCCTCTGCTTCAATAGATTACCTTTCGTATCCTAGGCCGAGAACGTTTAGTTTTGGAGTTAATGTTACCTTTTAAATAAAAAATATTATGAAAAAAATAGTTAATTATTTATGTCTGATGCTTCCGACGGTATTGATTTTTTCTTGTACCGATTTGGAAATAGAAGCAACAGATTCGTTGATCAGTGATGGTTTTGCAGGTGTTGCAAACGTTCAGGGTGAGGTTGCGAACATCTCGAATATTATCGCTGGAGGAAACTTGGGAAATCAAGATGGTCTCTATGCTCTAAATGAAGTATCTACCGATGAATATGTTGTAGCTACGCGCGGAACCGATTGGGGCGATAACGGTAGATGGTTAGCCATCCATCGCCAAACTTGGAATGCAGACTTACAGGACATTAGATTTTGTTGGCAAAATTTAAACAGTATTACTATTAATGCTACACGCACCATAAGTGAACAAAGTGTTACCACTTCGGAAGGAGATGTCACAGAACTTAAAGCGGCCGCTAGATTTTATAGGGCTTGGGCCATGTCTTGGATACTCGACATGTGGAGACAGGTGCCTTATAGAGATGTAAATTTACCGAATAGCGCAGTACCAACGGTACTCACGGGTCAAGTAGCTATTGATAGTATCGTAGCCGACCTTAATATAGCAATACGAGATCTTCCTGAGGTGGGTGCCGCTGACGGGATAGACCAAAAATCATCGCCCACCAAGGCCGCTGCAAATCATCTATTAGCTAAGGTACATTTAAATAAGCACGTTTACCTTGGAACATCCCCAGAATCTTCCGATATGCAGACTGTCATCGACGCAGTAGATGAAATTACCGCCGATGGATACTCTTTGGCCGCATCTGGCGATTTCTTCGATATTTTTAGGCCCAGCAACGATGTAGAGACCATCTGGTGGTCTCCAGCGGATGCTGGTCCAAGAATATGGTATACCTTGCACTACAGCCAGAACTCTCCTGGTAATGATGGTGGTGGTTGGAACGGTTTTACAACGCTTTCAGAATTCTACCAATTATTTGAAGGAGACCCTGACTCAAATTACGTGGGTGATGGACAGGAAGAACGTAGAGGTTGGGTTCCCGACGCTACTACTGCCAATGCCGATAATCTCGGTATTGGATACGGTTTTTTAATCGGTCAACAATATGAACAAGATGGCACTCCTTTAGATGCAAGACAGGATGTAGGCGGAGTTCCCCTTGTGTTTACAAAGGAAGTTGAAAAACCTGAATATACAGCTCCTGGAGACAATGCCGTACTTGAAACTGCTGGAACGAGAATGTTGAAATATCATCCCAATGAAGAAGGAGGGGATAGAAGAACCCATATCGTTAAGTACAGATATGCCGATGCCTTTTTAATGAAGGCGGAAGCTATGTTCAGAATGGGTGCCGACGTAACCGCTATGATTAATGAATTACGGGTCATACGGGGAGCATCTGAATTACCCACAGTAGGAGAAACTGATCTATTGGCAGAACGGGGTAGGGAAATGTATGCGGAAGTCACCAGAAGACAGGATTTAATCAGGTTCGACCAATACCTGAGAGCTTGGAATCTGAAGGAAACCGGTGACGACCATTTGAAAATATTTCCGATACCGATTGCAGATATTCTTGCTAACCCAAACTTGACACAAAACCCCGGGTACTAATATTTTTAACTATTTAAGTGTTTTTGAAGGCCGTTCTTTTGAACGGTCTTCTATTTTTTCCTTATATATTAATAGCATCTGAACTGGCTATACCAGTTTTACTTTGATTCGAATGAGGTCAAAAAATGCTAATGTTAACTTAAAGTTCGAACAAGTTCTCTTTAAGAATAACTATCTTGTATAGCCTTTTCGTACTCCTATTATGGCCCAGATCATCATGAAATCGAAATCAAAAAAAGACCAGCTCCGCATAAATCATTTCTTGCTTTTACTACTAATTTTCTTGTCTCTTTCGTGCAACGAAAAAAAAGAGGAAAAGCTTGTCGATAACAATAATAATAATACTTCCGAGAAACTATTTTCAATGCTTTCCCCGGAGGAAACGGGAATAGATTTCGTCAACACCGTTGAAAACCAAAAGAACTTCAACATTTTCAAATACCGGAATTTTTACAATGGAGGTGGTGTGGCCATAGGCGACATCAATAATGACGGGCTTCCCGACATTTATATGTCCGCAAATATGAAACAAAACCGACTCTATCTCAACAAAGGAGATTTTCAGTTCGAGGATATTTCGGAAAAAGCGGGTGTAATGGGCAATAAGCCCTGGTCGACTGGAGTAGTAATGGTCGACATCAATGCCGATGGCCTTCTGGATATCTATGTCAGCAATGCCGGAAATATGGAAGGCAACAATCACGACAACGACCTCTACATAAATAACGGTGACCTAACTTTTAGTGAAAGGGCCAAAGAATTTAATCTGGCGGAAACAGGCTTTTCGACCCATGCCTCTTTTTTCGACTATGATAAAGACGGTGATCTTGATGCCTATATTTTAAACAACAGCAATATTCCGATAAGTAGTCTTGGTTACGCGGAGCAACGCGAGGTACGCGCACAGGATTGGGAAGGGGTACCCGAAATTTTTAGGGGTGTAGGAGACATGCTACTCAGAAACGACGGAGGCAAATTTACCGATGTGAGTGAAAAAGCAGGTATTTATGGGAGTTTGATCGGTTTCGGTCTAGGGGTGATGGTAAGTGACATCAATGATGACCTGTACCCCGACATCTATGTTTCTAACGATTTTTACGAACGCGATTACCTGTACATCAACCAAAAGAATGGCACTTTCAAGGAGCAAATCAAAGACTGGACGTCGCATCTATCGTTATCGGCAATGGGTATCGATATGGCAGATATTAACAATGATGGCCATGCCGATATCTTTATTACCGATATGCTTCCGGAACACGACCAAAGAGTAAAATCGGTGATGGAATTTGAGGGCTACAATATTTTTAAGCTTAAACAAAGTAAGGATTTTTATCAGCAGTACATTCAAAACACCCTTCAGCTGAACAACGGCAACGGTTCTTTTTCTGAAATCGCTCATTATAGCGGAGTGGGAAAAACCGATTGGAGCTGGGCGGGCCTTTTGTGGGATATGGACAACGATGGGCTTCGCGACATCTATATTACCAATGGCATCAACCACGATCTGACCGATCTCGATTTTGTGGATTTTTTTGCCAATGAGATTATCCAAAAAATGGCACTGACGGGCAAAAAGGAATCTATCGACTCCATCATCAATAAAATGCCTATAAAACCCCAGCCCAATTATACCTATCAAAACAATGGGAATCTAACCTTTAAAAATACTTCCGTAGCCTGGGGTCTGGAGCTTCCGAGTATGTCGAACGGGGCGGCATACGGCGATCTCGATAACGATGGAGATCGAGATATTTGTATTACGAATGGGTATGGGAGAGACGTAACGGATCTTGATTTCATAAACCATACTCGCGTTAATTTTCAGCAGTTTGGTACAGAAGAAACGGTTATTGCGCGTATGTGGGAAGAATTAAAAGGGCTTCCAGAGGTTCGGCTTTCAAACAGATTTTTCGAACAAATTGGTGAAATAAAATTCGTAGACAAGACCGGTGTTTGGGCGGACAATACAAAGACAATAAGTAATGGAATTGCAGCGGCAGATTTTGACTTGGACGGAGATTTAGATCTATTAATCAATAACTTAAATGATCCAAGTACCTTACTAGAGAATACAATTACAGGAGCACATTATTTACGTGTCAAACTTCAAG
>ENA-ORXU01002029-ORXU01002029.1-marine-metagenome-genome-assembly--contig:-NODE-2029-length-14627-cov-3.219244_pt1 | contig 14627 bp, 10 predicted proteins | sample MGYA00237869_ERZ511484 | MGnify/ENA metagenome assembly ERZ511484
TGTGCCCAGTAAGCTCAACGTGTGCGGCTTGCCAAGAAGGCTTTTAATGGCCAGCCGTGGCTGAAGATTGGAGGCGTGGTAGAGGTCGCGCGTACGTGACATGTTGTTCGATTCTTTGCCGTAGATACGAAAGATGCAACAAAAAAGTACAAATTGTTTTAAAATGATCTGATAAAAAAGATCGATGATTGGTCTACAGCTGTGGCTTTACTGTCGTACGCACTGGAGGGCTGGGTATTTTCGAGAGCCGTTTGACACGATGTGCTGGCCCGCGCCTTACTTCGCTGCACGATGATGTACCGCCGATTTCTTTTTGCCTTAGCTGCTGTCTCAGCAATGCTCATCGCAACTACACCGCCTGTTTTGGCGCAAGCCCGACTGCGTGCAGGTCCGATGTTGGGGTACAACACCATGCGCGAGGTCTCGATATGGGTGCAAACACTTGAATCGGCTGACGTGCAGTTACGATACTGGCCCGTAGCTGACGTGCGTGACGTGCATCACTCTGAAGCATTGTCGACCGACGCGCAGGATGCTTTCTGCGCCACGTTAATTGCCGACTCACTGGGACAAGGAACCACTTATGAGTATCAGGTTCTCGTAGATGGGCGCGCCGTGCTAACGCAGGAGCCGCTCCAATTTAAAACCCAAGAACTCTGGTCCTTTCGTCGCGATCCTCCGGATTGGACTTTTGCCTTGGGCAGCTGCTACTACGCGAACGAGTTGGCCTACGATCGCCCAGGACGCCCGTATGGGGGCGAGTATGAAATATTCGAGGCGATAGACAGCATCTCCCCAACGATGATGCTTTGGCTTGGCGATAACATCTACCTCCGGCCTGGTGACTTTGACAGCCGTGGTGGAATACTGCATCGCTACTCACACGCCCGCGCCGTACCTGAACTCCAAGGTCTGTTGAGGAGCGCGCATAACTACGCTATTTGGGATGACCACGATTATGGCCCAAACGATTCGGATCGCAGCTACATCCACAAGGATTGGACAAAAGAAGCATTTGACCTTTTTTGGGCCAATCCTGCCGTAGACCATCCTAGCTTACAAGGCACCATCGCAAACAGCTTCACCTTCAATGATGCAGAATTTTTTCTGCTCGACAACCGAAGCCGGCGTGCGCCGAACGAATGCAAGACTTGCGAGCCGATGGAAATCTTGGGCCAGCTGCAACTCGACTGGCTAATCGAAGCCCTTGTGGGTAGCAAGGCCAAATTCAAGTTTGTCGTGATTGGCGGTCAGGTGCTTAACCCTGCACAGACCTTCGAGAATCATGCGCACCATCATGGCGCAGAGCGCGAGCGCCTGCTGACGCGCATCGCGCGTGAGGGTATAAATAACGTCGTGTTTCTATCCGGCGACCGCCACCACACTGAACTCTCCAAATTGACTCGGGACGGCCAAACGCTCTACGATTTCACCGTGAGCCCACTAGCGGCAGGTGCTACTACCAATAACAAGGATGAGGGCAACACGCTACGTGTGGAAGGAACCTTCGTAGGCGAGCGAAACTTCGGCACCGTAACGCTGTCAGGACCATTTGAAGCTAGGAAGGCCACGCTGCGCATCTTCGATTCTTCTGGAAAGATGCTGTGGGAGCGCGGTCTCTAAAATCTGTAATGCTAAATCATGGCTAAGCTTCGCCAGCTAATCGCGTATCTCGAACGAGTTGCCCCCCCTGCACTTCAAGCGTCGTACGACAACTCGGGACTGCTGGTCGGCAATCCAGACGCGGACGTCGAAGGAGTTTTGGTGAGTCTCGACTGCACCGAGGACATCGTTGCTGAGGCTTCAAACTTGGGCTGTAACGTCATAGTGGCCCACCATCCCATCATCTTTGGCGGGCTAAAACGCATTACCGGACGTACTTACGTCGAGCGCACGGTCATAAAAGCTATTAAGCACGACATCGCGCTGTACGCTATCCATACGAATCTAGACAGTGTTTTGGCTCAAGGCGTGAATGGACGCATTGCCGAGCGGCTGGGGCTAGAGGATGTGCGCACCCTAAGTCCAAGTGCTGAAACCTTGCGCAAGCTGGCGGTATATGTACCCAGCGAGCACACGGACGCGGTGGCTAATGCCATGTTTAGCGCAGGCGCAGGTCGGATCGGGAAGTACGACCGAGCGAGTTTTCGCGCGCGAGGAGAAGGCACATTTCGACCCCTGGAAGGAGCCGCGCCTAGTACCGGCGAGGTGGGGCAGGAGGAGCGTGTCGAGGAAGAAAAACTAGAAGTAGTAGTACCAGCTGTTTTGGCGAAAGCCGTACTGGCCGCGGCCCGCAGAGTCCACCCCTACGAAGAAGTTGCCTATGATCTTTACAAGATCGAGTCCAATCATCCGGACTTTGGGATGGGAGCAGTAGGCTACTTGCCGTCGGAAATGGAGCACACAGAATGGCTCGAATACCTGTGCGAATCTATGGAGTTAGAAGCCGTACGATGCACCGCCGATACGCGAAAACCGATTCGCCGAGTTGCCGTCTGCGGGGGCTCTGGCAGCTTTCTATTTCCTGCAGCCCGGTCGCAGGGGGCAGATGTTTTCGTGACAGCCGACTACAAGTATCACGAGTTCTTTGACGCCGAGGGCAAAGTCTTGATATGCGACATCGGCCACTACGAGTCGGAGCGCTTTACCATAGACTTACTCTACGAACTGATTTCCAGTCGTTTTGATACCTTTGCGGCCCGAATGACAAGCCGGATCACCAATCCTGTGCAGCTCTTCGTGCCGTCGGGCTCGCCGCACTAGTGCTGGCGTCGCTCACGTTTTGTATTACTCCCCAAACGCAATCCCCACATGGCTGCTACCAAAGATCGTACTGTCGCTGAGAAGCTCGCGAAGCTGTACGAACTCCAAGTTATTGATTCCAACCTCGATGATATCCAGGTGCTCAAAGGTGAGCTGCCTATGGAGGTCTCTGATCTCGAGGATGAAATTGCTGGACTCGAAACTCGTATTGGGCGTCTCCAAAGCTCGGTCGATGACATAGAGGGACAGATCAAGCACCTCGACGGTACGATGAAAGACGCGAACACCGCGATCGAGAAGTACCAGCGCCAAATGGACCAGGTTAAGAATAACCGCGAGTACGAAGCGCTGCAGAAGGAGATTGAGCTCCAAAATCTCGACATCCAGCTTTCTGAGAAGAAGCAAGGTGAGTACCGCGTATCACTCGAGGCCAAGCAGCACACCCTCGACGCTGCCAATGAGCGTCTCGAGCAGCGCACCGCCGATCTCGAGCGTAAGAAGGTTGAACTCGAGAAGATTGTCGCGAAGACTGAAAAGGAAGAGCGCAAACTCAAGAAGCAGAGTGACGCAGCACGCAAGTCGATCGAGGAGCGTCTCTTAAAGGCCTACGATAAAATCCGCGGCTCGTACCGCAACGGACTCGCTGTAGTCGGTACCGAGCGCCAAAGTTGCGGAGGCTGCTTCAATCAAGTACCGCCCCAAACGCGTCTCGAAATTGGGATGCACAAGAAAATTCTCGCTTGCGAGCACTGTGGCCGTATCCTCGTTGACGAGGACATCACCAATCCAGCCGCTGCCGCAGCAGCCTAGCATTTCCTGCAAAGGCGATGTGAAGTACACCGCCATCAACGTTTTGCCTAACACTAGGGCTATTGCCCTAGCGTTGCCGAAGAGGCGCCGTCGTATCCTCCGACGGCGCCTCTCGTATTGTTGCCTATGCCCTACTTGTTACGCACATCGCTATCGCTGCTGCTGGTATGTGCAACGGTAGGAGGATGGACAGCCGGCGCTGCAACCACAGCCAATGGCTATCGGTACGAGTTCGACCAGGCTTGCGTAGAGGCCTATCGGGCAATCATCGAACTGAGAATTAACGAGGGGCGGGACCGGCTGCGCGAACTGCGTCGCACCGACCCAAGCAATCTCGTGCCCGTGTGGCTCGAAGACTACGCTGACTTTTTTGAAGTCTATATCTCAGAGGATGCCTCCACATTCGAACGCCTCGACAAAGCTTACCGCGAGCGCCTAAAATTGCTCGAACAAGGCCCCACGGACAGCCCCTACCATCGCTACGCCCGCGCCAACTGTATGCTGCACTGGGCGCTAGCCCGACTAAAATTTGGAGAGTACGTCACCACTTTTAGAGAGGCACGCAAGGCCTACAAATTACTTGAAGCCACGACGCGAGAGTTTCCAGATTTTGTGTTGGCACGCAAAGAACTCGGGGTGTTGCGTGCTGCTGTAGCTACCGTGCCCAGTGGCTATCAATGGGGGGTCGAGTTTATAACTGGGATGGATGGAGACCTAGCTGGTGGCAAACAACTCATCGAGTCGGTGCTCGAAGAGCAGCGCCAAACGAGCTCACCGTTTCTTCAGGAAACCACCGCGATCTATGCCTTCCTCCTGCTCAATCTCGAGCGCGATGAGGATGAAGCTTGGGCTCGTATACGTGGAGCGGATTTCGACGAGCAGAAATCACTGCTAGGTGCCTTCGTACAGGCCAACATCGCGATGCGTACAGGACGCAACGACGAAGCGATTCGACTCCTCACGGCCAGGCCCTACTCACCCCGCTACTATCCCTTCCCCTACCTGGACTTTATGCTCGGAGTCTGCCTGCAGCGCAAGCTCGATGCGAGCGCCACGGTCTATCTCCGCAGCTTTATAGATCGTAAGCGTAGCGGCAATTTTATCAAGGAAGCCTATCAGAAGTTGGCTTGGCAAGCTGCATTAAGCGGCAAGCAGGAGGACTACTATTTACAGCTGAAGCGTATTGAGGAATTCGGCACCGACGTAGTAGGCAGCGATCGTAATGCGCTGCGAGAAGCAGAATTGCGCGTCATGCCCAATCCGAACTTACTTCGAGCTCGACTACTATACGACGGCGGCTATTTCGATCGTGCGCGGGGTGCGATCGAATCTGTCGATCACGCAATTTTACGCGGAGAGCAAACCATAGAATTGCCTTATCGGGCCGCACGCATTTATGCCGCACAGGGCGAGTTAGATGAGGCCGCCAGGCTATATAAGCAAGCCATCAGTCTGGGGCGAGACTCTCCAGCCTACTTCGCCTGCAAAAGCGCGGTCGAGTTGGGGGTGTTGGCTGAGCGAGCCGGTGAATCCGCTTCGGCTGAGGCGTATTTTGAACTCGCGCTCGATCTTGAGCCAAGTGAGTACGCAGCGGGATTGCACCAGCAGGCCAAGGCTGGCTTGGCCCGACTTGATCGATAAGTAAAGTGAGGCTGCTTCCGCAAAAACCCCTGCCGCACGGGTTGTGCGACCGGGGTTTATTGAATGTGTAGCGAGAGAGTGACTCGAACACTCGACCTTGCGATTATGAGTCGCACGCTCTAACCGGCTGAGCTACCTCGCCAACAATACAGCAGAAAATTACTGCCGTAAGCGGCCGCGAATATACAGGATTTCGCGTGCATGGGCATAGGCTAAAGTGACCTCAACCTCCCATGCTTAGCACCTTGATTTCTACGCGCTGATTGCGCTTGCGGCCAGCCATTGTTCTATTGGTTGCCAATGGTTTGCGCTTGCCGTAGCCCTTGGCGTAGAGTCTGCCTTCTGAGATCCCTCTTCCGGTGAGGTAGTGCACCACCGATTCGGCGCGCTCTGAACTTAGCCAGTCGCAGTAAGCATGTTCGGGGCCGCCGCTGGTGTGTCCACCAACTTCAATGACTACATCGTCGTTGGAATCGAGGAAGGTGAAAATCTCATCGAGCACGGTACGACTCTCAGGCGTGACGGCGCTGGAGTCGGCTTTAAAGAACAGCTTTTCGATGCGTACTGTCGAGCCGGCGCGCAAGTCGCTTCGGGTGAGGCCTTGCAGCTTCGCAACAGGCTTGGAGGGTGGTGCGGGCGAAGCAGTAGGCTGGCGTTGAGGCCGTGATGGCGGCGCTGGTGTGTTGGAGCGAGCGCTCGACTCCACGGTCGCTACTACATCCTCAACAGGCTGCTCAGCCATGGCCATTTCTTCGGCGGAAGGCTCGTCACTGTCCGGCTCCGGAATTTCATTGTCGCAGGCAACAGGGTTGATTTTACCTGCGGCATCGACGAGCACATTTCCATTGTATGGAAACAGTACCGGTGTGCGGTAGTAGGCCTCCAGCACGATGTAATCGTGATCACGTTTGGGCTCGAAGCGAAAGTTGTACTGCAGCCACTCCGAATTCTTGACTGGCGCACTCTCGGCAATCACCTCACCCCGGTTGCAGTAGCTCTGGCCACCGAAAATGCGAAGCTTGGCGGGGGTCTTATAATTGACGAGTGAGTCCTGAACCCGCCGCGATGAACTCATGTACTGCGTTTCGCGTGCCAGGTAGATGCTAAAAGTGTAGCACTTGCCAGCACGCAGTGGGCCGCCGAGTAAGCGCTGGCTTACTGCCTCGTAAGTATCGTTGTCGCGGACCACCATACCGAGGTAGGTGTTGCCATCGAATGCGCGAGCATCAACGCCGAAGTAGGCGGCGGGGCTTGCGGGATTGGCAGATGCTGGGTGGACATCTACAGGACTTTCATCGCTAAAGCCGCAATCGTACCAGCCCCGTGGGGGGTGTCCCTGCCGCGGAACATCCTCAAAGCTAGAATTACTCAGGGTCAGCGATTCGCCGAGACCATTCGCTTGCCCATAGCAAAGCGCGGCTGATAGGGCAAATACCCCGAAAAAAGAATGTCTGAGAATCACAGGACTCAAACGCATTGGAGGGCGGTTTCGCGTCTGTAAGTTGGTTAAGCGACTGTTGTTATCAAGAGGACTTTGACCTACGAGAATGCTTGCAGGCCGGTAATGTCGTGACCTGTGATAAGCAGGTGCACGTCGTGCGTACCCTCGTAAGTAAGCACAGTTTCTAAATTCATCATGTGCCGCATTACAGGATACTCCTGGGTAATACCCATTCCTCCGTGGATCTGCCGAGCCTCGCGGGCTACGTCGAGGGCCATTGCTACGTTGTCGCGCTTCGCCATAGAAATTTGGGCTGGGGTAGCATTACCGTCGTTAGCTAAAGTGCCCAAGCGCCAGGCGAGGAGTTGCGCTTTAGTAATCGAGGTGATCATTTCCGCGAGCTTCTTTTGCTGAAGCTGAAACTGACCGATGGGTCGACCAAATTGCTCACGCTCGAGGGCGTAGCGCAGCGCCGAATCATAGCAATCGAGGGCAGCACCGATAGCACCCCAAGCTATACCGTAGCGAGCCTTTGACAAGCAACTCAGCGGGCCACGTAGCGAGGCAACTTCTGGAAGAACGTTGGCCTTGGGTATCCGCACGTCTTCGAAAACCAGTTCGCCGGTGATGCTGGCGCGCAGACTCCACTTGCCATGAATTTCTGGCGTAGAGAAGCCTGGCATATCGCGCTCTACGATGACGCCGCGAATTTTACCCTCTTCGTCTTTCGCCCAGACTACCGCTATATCGGCCACTGGCGAGTTGGTGATCCACATTTTTGCGCCGTTGAGGATGTAGGCATCCCCGTCGTCGACGAGATTGCTCACCATTCCACTCGGATTGGAGCCGTGGTCGGGCTCTGTTAGGCCAAAGCAGCCGATAAATTCACCTGATGCGAGCTTGGGTAGATACTTCTGTTTTTGCTCCTCCGAGCCAAATTTGAAGATCGGGTACATCACCAGCGAGCCCTGCACGGAGGCCATAGAGCGTATGCCCGAATCGCCTCGCTCGAGTTCCTGCATGATGATTCCATAGGCAATCTCGTCCATGCCTCCGCCTCCGTATTTGGTGGGCAGTGAAGGACCAAATGCGCCAATTTCTGCTAAGCCCTGAAAAAGATGAGTTGGGCATTCCGCACGGTCGGCGTAGCTCTCGATAATGGGGCTCACCTCCTGTTTTACCCAGTCACGAACGGCAGTTCGCGCGAGCAGATGCTCTTCACTGAGCAGCTCGTCAATGCCGTAATAGTCATGACCTTGGTAGCGATCTTCTCGCTGCGAGCGGGTATGCGGGCGACCTGAAGTCTCGGGCATGCCGGTTTGAGTGGCGGCGGTTGTCGTCATGGTTAGGGTTTGTTATCGAGTGGGATGGCATGGGCTGGTGCGTCCCGCTAGGGTGTATAGGGCTTACGCCAAAACAGCGTGTCGTGAGCTAGAGCGCTCGTTGGGTTATGTAAAGATAGTATGCGCCGACGCCGAACTTGTCGTTTCGGTGTTGAACGGCAGGTAAGGTCAACGAGATGCAAACTCAGCGTGCGGCTAGCTTTTACAGCAATGGTAGAGGTACGAGTCCGTTGTTTGTGAGGGCGCATATTCGCGGCCTCGGTGACTCGTTTTGGCGAAAGCCGTCTATACTACACCAACAAGAAACACCATGCTCCAACCTCTGCTACGCCTTCGCTTCACGGCCATACTCGCCCTCAGCGCCCTCTTTATATTGACCCCTGCCTGCGATCAGGCCACGATGAACCGCGTCCTCGAAACAGCCGGCCAACTCTCCGAGACGCCCTTGACGCAAGCCGACATCGGTCGCGGATTGAAAGAAGCCCTCACCAAAGGCATCAGTACTGGTGCACAGGCACTGGCCGCAGAGAACGGCTATTTCGATAGCCCCTACAAGATCTTGCTACCGGAAGAGGCACGTAAGGTGACTGATCGCCTTCAGAACATCCCTGGTTTCACCAATGTGGAAGATGTGATTCTCCAGAAAATCAATGCTGGAGCCGCAGATGCTGCAAAGCAAGCGAAGCCAATTTTTGTCAATGCGATCAAGCAAATGAGCTTTGCTGACGCGACGAATATTCTCATGGGTGCCGACGATGCGGCCACCGATTACCTCAACGCCAAAACGTACGAGCAGCTGTACGCCAAGTTTTCGCCAGTGATCGTGAACTCACTCGATAAATTTCAGGCGCGCAAGTATTGGCGCGATGCCACGACGGCGTACAACAAGATTCCGCTCGCCACAGATGTGGACACTGAGCTCGACGAGTACGTAACGCGTCAGGCACTCAACGGCCTCTTTGCAATGGTAGCCAAGGAAGAACTCAACATTCGCGATAACGTGGCTGCGCGCACCAGCGACTTGTTGCGGAAGGTGTTCGCCAAGCAGGATGGGGAGGGGTAACAGCGAGTTTCCGTCAGGCCTTATCGCAAGGGACGCTATGGATACGCACGTAGCACAAACTTCACTGAGCAACTCACCAAAGCTTTGTGACATTTGTGGTTTCGTCGTGGTACCAATACGCCCCTAATTCACCGCCAGCCCTGCGTAGCTCGATCCATTAAAGGCTGCTACGAAGGCGCCCGACCAGCCTAGTTTGCGAACCTTTGCCAGCGCCTGCTGAGCGGAACGGTAGTCTGCATAGTCTCCGATCAGCACCCGGTGCAAATCCTTGGCGTCGATGTAATCGGTGGTTAGAATTCCGAGGCCGCGTACGCGATCGTAGCGCCGGTGCTGCTCGTCGACAATGCGCCGAGCTTCAATCTGGATTCGGTAACTACGGGTACTGTTTGCATCCTTGCGCGCCGCCTCGGCTGCAGCCGCCTCAGCCTTGCGCTTAGCGGCCCGCTCTTGCGCCAGCTTATTGGCCTTGGTAGCCTGTGGACTCTTTAGCACATCGACAGGCCTATCCGTTATCGGAACAGGAATGATCGGCGTTGCATCCGCGCCTGTACTAGGTGTAGTAGACACGGTAGGCCCAGTGGATTCAGTAGGCGCCGTGGGAGAGACAACTTCAGTCGGCGAGGATGAGGCTACAGGTGTACTTGAGCTACTTACCGTGATGCTTCCCGCTGGGAGCACGGGCGCTGCGCTACTGGGCTTGTCGTCAGGTTTGCTCTGAGCCGGGAGAGATGGCGATGAAGTAGGCGAGGAGGACGGTTTGGTCTCAACTGTTGGCGGCTGCTTAGGTAGGCTGGGAGGGGTGGTGTTGGAAGTAGCTGTCGGCAGTTTGGCCACTGGAGGTGCCGTTCGCGACGCTTCAATTTCTTGTACTTCCGCTAGTGGAGGAGCAGCGATGCGCACCATTCTTAAAGGCGGCAATTGATAGCCTTCCCGAACGGAGCTTGGCACTTGTATGGTTTTGCGGACACGCCGATAATCAAGTCGCTGTACATCCAGCTCTACTTCAGACCCGAGCGGCAGAGCCAGCGAAAAGTATCCATCGTCTGAGAGCTCGCTTGCCAACAGGCGGCGGTTTCGCTCTCCTTGGGGTGTAACGAATACAGCCAACGCCGCCCCAGCCAAGGCACCGCTCGTGGCGGAGTCGACCACTAAGAGGTTGACGGGGATAGTAGGAGCACCCGGACGCGCCACGAACAAATCTTCATGACTAGTCCTCGACTTCCCAACTGGTGTTGCTCGATTGCTGGCAAATACTGCGCGCTTGCCCTCCTTGAGCGGCTGATAGTAGTACTCGTCCGCTGGGCTATTGACCGGTGGCAACAAATTCTCAGGCGTATTCCAACTGAGGTCGCGACCTCGCGTCTTATAGATATCGAAACCGCCAAGGCTGATCAAGCCCGAACTGGAAAAATGGAGCGTTTGCGAAGTCGGATCGTAATGTGGGGTCACCTCATCGCCAGCAGAGTTGATCACCGGGCCTAAGTTCTCAGGAAAGCTAAAGTCGGTTCCGTCGCTGTCGAGATAGCGTTCAGTACGATAAAGGTCGAAGCCTCCATAGCCGTCTATACGATCACTGGCAAAGAGCATCACTTCTCGATCGCCATCCTGATAGACATAGGGTGTCGTCGTTGAATTGCCCTCTGTGTTGATGTAGGCTGGCAAGGCTCGCGGAGCTGTCCACGCCGCGTCTTTACGAACAATCACATTGAGTTGGCAGCGCGCGGTCGGGTTGGGCATGTAGGCGTCGGCATCGCATATGCTGAAGTAGAAGCGATCACCTGTTGGGTTGATCGCCCCGCCACCCACTTGTACACCGGGCAGTCTCGGAAATTGCTCGGCTACTTCACCGGTGCTCCAAACACCAGCACGTAAGTCGCTGCGGTGCATCTGGAAGGCCCCATGCGCATCCGAGATAAAGTACATCGCCGTGGGGGCCAGCGGCATTGGGGCCAACTCATTAAAGGAGGTGTTGACGGATGCGCCGAGAGGTTCGACAACTATCCCAGCATTGAGTTTCGTGGCTTCTTGACGAGCCAGTTCTGCCCCCTTCACCTCCGTATCTACGATTTGCTGGATGATGGTCCGATCGCTGCGATCGTAGGCACTCAAGTAGGCGAGATAGGCCTTCACAGCCTCCTCAAAGCGCCCTTGTTGTTTCAAGGCACGGGCGTAATTGAGGCCTGCGAGAGGGTAGTCCTGTAACTCGTTTCGAGTGAAGGCAAAGAGTTCCGCCGCACGGGCGTAATCTTTAACGAGCCGGAAGTATTCAGCAGCTTGGTGAGCGTATTCGAGCTTCTTAGGCTTAGCCTCAAATGCCAGCGCATACTGTTCGGCGGCAGGCAAATATTTTCCCTCTGCTGCAAGCTGATCGCCCAGCGCCGCAAGGTCTTTGTGATCGAGCGACTGAGCCTGCATGCTGTGCAAACCCATCACAGCCACGAGGGCGAGCAGAGCAGCCTTGGCATGTTCAGTGTACAGCATATGGATCAGAAAAGCAGGGCTATGCCTGCAAGTAGCGTCAAATCAAAACTTTTTCAGGTAAGCTTCTAGTACGAGCGGGTAATGTTGGTGTTCCAGCTCGAGTACGCGAGCACCAATGTCAAGGGCAGCGCTGCCGTGTGGAAAAGACACGCTGGCCTGGAAAAGTATGCGTCCCTCATCGTAACGTTGGTTGGCTAAGTGAATGGTGATGCCGGAGTGGGTTTCGCCAGCAGCGGCAACGGCTTTATGAACGTGCTCCCCAAACATGCCGTGTCCACCATAATGGGGCAGCAGAGCCGGATGAATATTGACAACCCTTTCGGCAAAACGTGCAAGTACATCTTCGGGAATGAGGCGCAGGTAGCCTGCGAGTACGACAATGTCTGGCGTATAGGCTTCGAGGACTTCGAGCAGTCCCCCAGGCGCGCTGCGACGCGTCTTACCAACGAAGCGGGAAGGAATGTCGTGGCTTGCTGCTCGGTTATGCACGCCTGCTCTTTTGCGGTCAGACACTACGGCAACTACGCGAGCAACCTGCTCACCCGCGCCACCCGTGCTAAAGTGCTTGATGATGCGCTCAGCGTTCGATCCACTTCCTGAGGCCAAAATCACGATGCGGGCAGGTACAGAAGCCATGGCGGTGAAGGAACATACCTTCGCCGTACTCCAACCTATCCCAACGCATCAACTTCTCCCTTCGCTTTGCTTGGCGCTACCTCTTTGCGCGGCGGTCGGTGCTACTCGTCAACCTGCTTGCGGCACTCGCTGTGGTAGCACTTCTGCTAGGCGCGACTGCGGTACTCGTAACGTCCCGACAGGCTGGCGCCTTCACCCCCGAGGCCTACACGCTGACTGCGTACGGTTTGGGCCTGCTGTTGGGCACTTTGGCGTTCGTGCTTTTGCGCAAGCTTCTACGCGCTGGCAAGCGAGCAGATACCAACCATGGTTCGCGCCTAGCAGCCACGGCAGCAGCCCTCGCAGTGGGGGCGCTTCTTACCGCCGCGGCAGGCTATCACCTCATGGGGCCCGCTGAGGGTATGTTCTCGGCATACCTGCAGGAGATGTCCAGTAGCGCAGGTCAGTACGAGGCCATCCTGTACATCGCAGCAGGCTGTGTAGGAATGGCTGTGCCGCTACTCATTGCCGCGTTGGGAAGTGTGTTGCTGGGGCAAAACGCCTCCAATGTCATCAACTTGATCACTAGCATCAGCGCCTTTGCACTGGGCATAGGCGCGGCGGCTGTCATCCTGGTATTGTCGGTCTTTAATGGATTCGAGGTGGTGATTGCCGACATGTTCGGCAAGTTCAACTCAGCCGTAAAAGTGACGCCAGCCCGTGGCAAAACCTTCCTTGCGGATACCCTCCCGCTCGACGCCATACGGGCAATTGACGGGGTGGAAGCCGTGAGCCTGACCTTGGAAGAAACCGCCTTCTTCGAGTATGGCGATGCCCGCGATTTCGGAAAGCTGCGCGGCGTAGACAGCGCCTACGCTCGAGTGTCCGACATAGACAGCACCATTGTCGATGGAGTATTTGCGGTAAGCAATGGGTCGCGCGCGCTTGGGGTGCTCGGGCTCGGTGTGCGCAATAAGCTCGACATCAATGTGGGCGACACCTTCGAGCCCGTCCAGGTTTATGCCGCCAAGCGCGATCAACGCGGTCCGCTGGATCGTCCATTTCGTGTCCGTTCAGTTTATCCGGTGGGCACCTTTGCCGTGCAGCAGGAGTATGATCAGCAGTACATGTTTACTGACATTGAGTTGGTGAGGCAGCTACTCAATGCGCCGGGTGCTGCAAGCGCGATAGAACTCAGCATCGTGCCCACAGCCGACGAAGGCGATGTGGCCGCAGCAGTGAGCGATCTTTTAGGCGCCAACTATGCAGTGCGTGATCGCATGGAGCAGGATGCCGACCTGCTTCGTCTCATGAACATCGAGAAGTGGCTGGGCTACCTCATTCTCACACTCGTGCTGTTGCTCATCAGCTTTAACCTCGTGGGGGGGCTCTGGCTGGTCGTCTCAGAAAAAGAGCGTGACATCGGAATCTTGCGCACCATGGGCGCCAGCGATGCGCAGCTTCGCGGCATCTTTCTCGGAGTAGGGCTGCTGCTCGCTGTTATGGGCGTCGGTATAGGCCTTGGCTTGGCGCTGCTAGTGTACTCGCTCCAAGTCAATTACGACCTCGTAACAGTGCCGCAAGGACTCGTCGTGAGTGCCTACCCCATCGAGCTAAGAAGCCTCGATGTATTGGTGGTAGCCATCACAGTATTGGTGATCGGCCTGCTGGCCAGCGTGCCTGCCGCACGGCGGGCCGTACGTTAAGGAGCGCTATTCGACGATGGTCACCTTCAGCATATTGGTCGTAAACCTTCGGTGTAGCGGCATCGACCCAGTATTCACGAGCAAATCTTTGTCGACAACTAGGCCCTTAGCCTTGAGAATGTTGGTGGTGTCCTCTATGGTGCCGTCTGTGCTTTCAAACTTGTCGTAGAAAAAGCTGCGCACACCCCACACGAGGTTGAGCGTACCAAGGATGTGTTGCTTCGACGAGAAGATGTAGGTCTTCACATTGGCGGCTCGGTAGCTACTCACCTTAAAGGCTGTGTAGCCGCTCACTGTCAGGCCAACAATCGCTTTTGCCTTTATTTCAGAAGCAACGCGCGCGGCATTGAAACAGACCACGTCGCTGAGGAAGTTGCCCGACTTTTCGTTGGGCTTCGGGTGACGACCATTAAAATCGTAAGCGGCTTCGGCCTCCGAGATGATCTTGTTCATCGCCTCGACCACCTTATCAGGATGTCGGCCTACACTCGTTTCCCCACTCAGCATTACGGCATCCGTACCATCGAGTACGGCATTTGCCACGTCCGTAATCTCAGCACGCGTGGGTGATGGATTCGTAATCATGGAATCCATCATCTGGGTCGCCACTATTACCGGACGCGCTCGTTGAATGCACTTCTTCACGATGAGCTTCTGTACTATCGGTAGCCGTTCCATGGGAATTTCTATACCCAAATCTCCACGGGCTACCATTACTGCATTGGAAGCTTTGATTATCTTATCGAGTCGCTCTACAGCTTCGG
>ENA-ORXU01002032-ORXU01002032.1-marine-metagenome-genome-assembly--contig:-NODE-2032-length-14607-cov-629.234343_pt1 | contig 14607 bp, 12 predicted proteins | sample MGYA00237869_ERZ511484 | MGnify/ENA metagenome assembly ERZ511484
TTCTTTCACTAAGCCAAACATATAAAAAAAATAACTTCTTCATTTGGGGTAGATTATTTTCTTCCTCTTCCCTAACTTTATCTATAGAAAAGAAACAATGAAAGTTATATCAATAATGACATTTGTCCTATTGCTATTTTGCGGTAGTATGTTGGCACAAGAGAATCAAGACGCCTTTCTCATAGACCTCGATGCAGAAGCTACTGTGGAGCGTTGGGAAAAAGAGGAAATCAAAGTAGAGGTGTATCTAATAAAGAACGGCAAACGCAAATACGTCATGGAGCAAACTGTGCCAAAATCTGAATATACCAAGCCAGGCAAAGCGGATGCAGTCACCATCAGCACAATAGATGTGGCGGAATGGACAGCGAATATCACCTACTTAGTGTATATTCCAAAAGCAATAAAATTAACGATAAAAAGCGAATATATCTCCATATCCAGAAAATGAATCTGTAATTTCAATTACTGATTTTAGGGTAAATGGGAAAATGTAGTAGCCTGCATTTTCCCTCTTTTTTTGCTCGTAGGTGAGTGTGACTATAAGCCGATTTTAGGAAATTCGTTTGGGATTTCTATTTCTACGAACTCATCAACCTTTTCCACAAAAAATAATTCATGTTTTTTTACATACTGATACAGTGCCTCTATAATATCTGTGATTTCTGTTTTGAGCGGCTTTCCTTGTTCGCATTTTTCGTAATGCGGGTAGGTGATATGCGCATATTGAGTGACATCGGTTTCAGGGCAAGTTTCAAAGTCACAATCCAAGGCGAGTACGTGTTTGATTTGCAGAACTGCAATACCTCTATAGTTAGGGTGTGTAATCTGTCAGAAAAATAAGTCACCGAAAAAAGAGGGAAAATGCCCGCAAGGCGTAATGCCACAACCAATCGGGCAGCGAAAACAAATTAAAAAACAACTAAATAGCGGTGAGTCAGTATTGTAATAGATTACACACCCTATCACTAAGGGAAGACGAAAAAAATAATCTACCCGTCTGAATTGTTCTTTTTCTTATATGTTTCACTAAATTCTCCTTACGTAGCTCGGCTGTGCGCGTCAAATTTAGCCAAACATATAAAAAAAATAACCGCTTCATTTGGGGTAGATTATTTTCTTCCCCTTCCCTAACAATAATGACATCACTCTCTGTTTCAGATTGACGTACAAGTGCAGTGATTTTTATCTCACTACTTAGCCATTTTTTTTAATTCATTTGAGTGTATCACAAATCTGTGATATTATAAAAGGTACGGTAGTACCGATCCCGTTTGTAGCAAGGTCTAAAAACAACCGATTAAGGTACGTAGTACCGACACCATTAGCGCATACAAATGGTGTCGGTGCTACGCACCTTGATAACCTTTTGGTTTGGCTTTTCTACAAACGGGGTCAATGCGAACGCATCTTGTCAATTCAATGTGACGACCATCGATTTGTGACACACTCAATTCATTTCCAAATAAAAAACGTTACTCAAAACAATTCCAAGACCTCATCCTTCAAATAATCATTCAAAATTCGTGGGAAAGCATAATTATCAAAATCCATCCGTGCGACCTGTACGAAACCATGTTTTTCACCCTCAAAATTCTCATCCACATCAAGCTCTACAAACACCGCGATTATTTTTCTGTGGGTCAACGTTTGACCAAACGGACGCGAGACTTTTTTTATGTGAATATTTTTTTTCGGAAAAAAAGAAAGCCATTCATCGGTCTGCTCCAATTCGGAAAGCGATAGCGTTTTTTCTTTTTCTACCAAAGGGAAATCATATAAATTCTGCCAAATATCGCCTGCGCCACGTTTGCGAAGCCATACATATTCACCTTCATTCAGCACTAAATAATGAAAATAACGGCTTACTTTCTTCAGCTTTTTAGACTTAATAGGTAGCAAGCCCACCATATTTTCTGCGAACGCCACACAATCATTTTTCATTAGGCAGGCGGCGCAAAGCGGCTGTTTGGGCTTGCAATGCGTTGCCCCAAAATCCATAATTGCCTGATTATACTGCGCCGGATTTTTTTTATCCAACAATTCATCTGCCAATGCCGCAAATAACTTCTTCCCTTGCGTCGTATCTATCGGCGTTTCTTCGCCAAAATATCGGGACAATACACGATACACATTCCCATCTACCACCGCATGAGGCAGGTCATACGCAAACGACCCAATCGCTGCCGCTGTGTAGTCGCCCACGCCTTTGAGTGCTAGTATGCCTGCGTGTGTATCGGGAAATTTCCCCTCCAAATCATCCGCGATATGCTTTGCCGTAAAATGCAAATTTCGCGCCCGCGAGTAGTAGCCCAAGCCCTCCCACATCCGCATGACTTCATCTTCGGGCGCATTGGCGAGGTCGCGCACCGTCGGATATTTTTCGCGGAAACGCTCGAAATACGGCAAGCCCTGTTCGACCCGCGTTTGCTGCAAAATAATTTCCGACAACCAAATCAAATACGCATCTTTTGTATCTTTCCACGGCAAGGGGCGGTGGCTTTCGGCAAACCATTCTGAAAGGTGTTTCGTGAATTTTTTCTTTTTCATTTGAATGTAGATAGAACGCAGATTTGGCGGATTGAACAGATTATGCGGACTTTTTATTGACTAAAACTTGCCTTGCACTTTTAAAATGCAAGGCAAGTCGGCACTCATATTTTTCACAAAAATCGCTTTATTCTCGTTTAATTTGAATTTCAAACACCTTTTTATTATAAAAACAATATTTTTGCACCAAAGATGAGTTAACGAATCAACGAGTTAACGAATCAACGAATCACGAATACACGAGTTAACGAATACACGAATCACGAATATACGAGTTAACGAATCACGAATACACGAGTTAACGAATACACGAATCACGAATATACGAAACATGGCAAAACAAGACGATAGTTTTAAGAAACTGACATCGCACTGTAAGGAATACGGTTTTATTTTCCAATCAAGCGAAATATATGACGGACTCGCGGCGGTATATGATTACGGACCGTATGGCGTGGAGTTGAAAAACAACATCAAAAAATATTGGTGGCAAGCGATGGTGCAGATGCACGAAAATATCGTGGGCATTGACGCAGCTATTTTTATGCACCCTAAAACGTGGAAGGCGTCGGGTCACGTAGATGCCTTTAATGACCCGATGTTGGACAATAAGGATTCCAAAAAACGCTACCGTGCGGATGTATTGGTTGAGGAATATATGGAAAAACTCGACGCAAAGGCGGACAAAGAAGTCATGAAGGCGAAGAAGCGTTTTGGCGACGATTTTGACGAGGCGATGTACCGCGAAACCAATCCGCGTGTAAAAGGCTATCTTGATAAAAAAGCCGGAATCGCTACACGACTCGCTACTGCAATGACGAACTCCGACCTCGAAGATATGAAGGCATTAATTGAGGAGTTGGAAATCGCGTGTCCGGTCAGTGGCTCGAAGAATTGGACGGATGTACGTCAGTTTAATTTGATGTTTTCGACCCAACTCGGCGTGGTTGCAGGCGAAGAAAGTGTTCTCTACCTCCGTCCGGAAACGGCGCAGGGTATTTTTGTGAATTTTTTGAATGTGCAAAAAACCTCGCGTCAGAAGATTCCGTTTGGTATCGCGCAGATAGGTAAGGCGTTTCGTAACGAAATCGTCGCGCGTCAGTTCATTTTTCGTATGCGCGAGTTTGAACAGATGGAAATGCAGTTTTTTATCGCGCCGGGCGAGGATGAAAATTTTTATAAGCATTGGAAAGCTGAGCGTATGAAGTGGCATTTGCGTCTGCATCCGCAGTCGAAATTGCGCTACCACGACCACGAAAATCTCGCCCACTACGCTTCGGCAGCCGTAGATATTCAGTTTGAATTTCCGTTTGGTTTCCGCGAATTGGAGGGTATTCATGCACGCGGTAATTTTGACTTGACGCAACATCAGGAACTTTCAGGCAGAAAAATAACGTACTTCGATAATGAACGCGATGAGAGTTATACGCCACACGTCGTGGAGACTTCGATTGGTGTAGACCGTATGTTTTTGGCGACCATGACCAACGCTTTGGTAGAGGAAGTCGTACCGGATGCGAAGGGGAAAGATTCCACACGTATCGTGCTGAAACTCGCGCCTGCACTCGCGCCTATCAAATGCGCGGTCTTGCCTTTGTTGAAAAATAAGGAAGAATTGACAAGCAAAGCCCGTGAAGTATTGAGGGATTTGCAACACGCTTTTACTTGTCAATACGACGAAAAAGACGCCATCGGCAGACGCTACCGCAGACAAGATGCTATTGGTACGCCGTATTGCGTGACGATTGATTTTGATACACTCGAAGATAATACCGTCACCGTCCGTGACCGCGATACACTGGAACAAGTGCGGATTCCTATTTCGGAAGTGGAAGGGATGATCGCAGGGAAGGTGAGTATGAATGAGTTGTTTCGGGAGTAAGGGGAATCACAATTATTATTTCACATAAAAACAAACGAATGAAAATTATTATTATCAAAGGAAAAATGAATTCAGGTAAAACTACAACCGCTGGATTGGTTTATTCTGAATTGCTAAAGATTGCAGAGCCAAAACATACTTTCAAAGGGAAGAATGTTACGACAAACAGTTTACAGTATAACAGTGCGGGGAATCTCAAAGATTTTACAGCGGTTTTAGTGACTGGAAATACAACTGTCGGAATCATAAGTGCAGGAGATATAGCGAAGGATTTAAAGGTTCAAATTGAAATAATGATAAGTTTGAATATTGATATTCTAATATGTTGTACTAGAAGCGTAAATCGGTCTGGTTCAGCTTATAGAATGGTAATGGAAAATTATTCAAAAGAACATGAAATCATAAAAGAATTATCACCACAATACATTAAAGATGCTACTCAAAAGTATGATGTGAAAAAGAGGATGGTTGGTGAGATAGTCAATTTGGTCAGAAATTCTTAATTCATATCATCCGCAAAAAATCGTAAATTCACCAAAAATTACAATCAATGAAAGACCCAATATCCGATCAATTATTTAATGGGGGGTGTTCTCAATTTTAAATTGTCGCTATACTGTGGCGGCAATTGAGTCAGACGCATTTCATTTGGAAATCACTCAAAAAAAACGCATATTGTATAAAAGTTTCTCTTGAAAAAATGAAAATATGACCACCATCGACCATAAAAAGCGATTAGATTTTTACGACAAAGTAACGGATGAAAACAAGGTAGAATTTATCAACGGTGAAGTCATCGTACACTCGCCCGTCAAGAAAGCGCATAACGATATTACAGGGCTATTGCACAGTGTGTTAGATATTTATGTCCGAAAAAATAAATTGGGCTATGTGGGTTATGAAAAGCTGATGATTTCGCTCACCCGAAACGATTATGAACCCGATATATGCTTTTTTGACAAATCAAAATCTAACCAATTTACGAAAGACCAAAGCCGTTTTCCTGCACCTGATTTAGTGATAGAAGTCCTCTCAAAAGGTACCGCACAACGCGATAGAGGCATCAAATATCAGGATTACGAAGCACATCACGTTGCGGAGTATTGGATAATTGTTCCTAAACAAGAAGTAGTCGAACAGTACCGCCTAAACGAAGAAGGCAGTTACGAACTCATCCTTAAATCCGGTACAGGAATTATCGAATGTGCTTGCGTACAAGGCTTTACCATTCCTGTCAGAGCGATATTTGATGAAGTGGCGAATATGGAAGTGTTGGAGAAGATGTTTGAGTAAAGGTTTTTTTCTTGGCGTTCTCAACTCTTGGAGAATGTGAGGCGCGTTTTTCTACTTCATGCTATTCTACAACGCAAGGTTGCGCTTTTTTACCAAAGCGTTCAGCCGTTTCATAAAGGTTTTTCATTAGGCTTTATTCCAAAATAAGTTGTATTGCATGGAAATTAGGATTTTTTCGCTAATCGAAACTCATTTCGAGTCGCATACTCTGCGGTACGGGACAAGAAATAGATGAAGAGTAGTGGAAAAAGACAATTTAGTAACGAGCAAATAATAAGTTTACGATTTCGACGAGGTTATTTTATCCTTAGTTTTTTTCTTGAAAGCGGGAGTTTATCTGGATAAATGACTGTTTTTAAGGAGGAAAATAAGGGTAAAAGAAGCCGTTCAAGTCGTGAAGTTATTATTTATTCGTTACTTAGTACACTGTTTCACAAATTTATTTACTTTTTTGAGTATTTCTTTTAAAATGACTCTTCACCAAAAAATCCTTAAATACAGTGAGTATTCGCGTCATTTTTGATTCGATTCATTTCAAAATAAATGTCAAAAAATGTAAATAAATTTATAAAACAGTGTACTTAGGGATGAAAAAATAATAAACACTACATCTTGACTTGTTCTTTTTCCTTTACACTTCACCAAATTCTCCTTAAATAACCCGTTATTCGCGTCAAATTTGGCTCGTGTAAAGAAAAAATAACGGCGTGAAGATGTAACGTTTATTATTTTTTCATCCCTTAGTAGTAAGTCAATCTAATTATGATATGTTGCTTTGAGTGAAATTTTTTCGAGTACGAGGCGGAGGTTATTCAGCATAGCCGTAGCTACGCTGGATGTTCTCCAACAAAGTAATCGGACAAATTTCGCCAAATGAACTTATCATAATTAGTTTGACTTACTACTTAGCTGCTTACAAGTTATTTTGGAATAAAGTCTATTAAAACCCTGTTCCTGATACTTAGCGTCTAAAACACACATACTTATACTTAAATTGCCTATCTTTACGGCTTACCATTAACTGACCTGGAATAGTAACACATCGGGTTGTAGACAACCAACTCCCGAATTTAAATCATTTACATTTTTAAATATGCATCGTATGAATCCCGTCATTTTTACTACAAATAACTATTCGGAGCAGGATAACATCATTATACTTTCTAATCGTGACAACTACGATTGGGCGAAAAATTACTTAAATGAACACGAGACAGCTTATGTAAAACAAGCCGCCGAAAGTGAAACTTCTCATATTGCACTACCACAAGCAGGGCGTATTATCGTTATACAGTTTTTGAAAAAACATGATAACGAAAATAAAGCCCTCGAACACTGTCGTCGCGATGGTCACGAGGTTTTAGAAACGATTCGCCGCTACGAACTTGAGGCAGTTACCGTCATCGACGAAACAGGGCGAAGTTTGGCACTTGCCTATGCTGAGGGAGTTGCGTTGGGAAGTTATCAGTTTTTGAAATATTATAAAGACGCTGAAAAGCGCAAACATAAACTACAAAAAATTAGTCTCCATAAAGCAGACGAAAAGGCAGTCAGTCACCTCAATACCGTACTCGAAGCCACCGCGATAGCTCGTAATTTGGTCAATGAACCACTTTCCTACCTTACGGCTCAACAGCTAAGTATGGAACTGGAAATGATGAGCAAAGAAGCCGGTTTCAGTCTCGAAGTCTTTGACAAAAAGAAAATTATGTCATTGAAAATGGGCGGATTGCTCGCCGTTAATCTGGGTAGTTTTGACCCGCCGACCTTCAATATTTTAGAGTGGAAACCTGCCAATGCGAAAAACACCAAACCAGTGATTTTGGTCGGTAAAGGTGTCGTATTTGATACCGGAGGACTAAGTCTCAAACCAACTGCTCATTCGATGGATTTTATGAAATCCGACATGGGTGGTGCAGCAGCCGTAGCCGGTGGAATGTATGCCATCGCTAAGGCAAAATTGCCAATACACGTCATCACGCTCATTCCGGCTACCGACAATCGTCCCGGCAATGAAGCCTACGTACCTGGCGATGTCATCACGATGCACAGTGGTGCTACCGTCGAAGTACTCAATACCGACGCAGAAGGACGTATGATACTCGCAGATGCCCTGCATTTTGCCAAAAAATATGACCCCGAACTCGTTCTTGATTTTGCCACCCTCACGGGCGCAGCAGCACGCGCCGTCGGTGGACAAGGTATCGTGTACATGGGTACAGCAGATGACAGCACCAAACAAAAAATAGAAAAAAGTGGATATCAGGTACAAGAACGCCTTGTCGAATTTCCACTTTGGGATGAGTATAACGAGCTACTCAAATCTGATGTAGCCGACATTAAAAATATCGGCGGACCTTCTGCCGGAGCAATTACCGCAGGGCTTTTTCTCCAACATTTTGTCGATTTCCCCTGGCTGCATTTTGATATTGCGGGGGCAGCCTTTTTGCATACGCCAGATTCGTACAGAGGAAAAAATGGCACAGGCGTAGGAGTCAGACTATTGTTTGACTTCATTAAAAATTATTGAAATTAATGGTTAATGGTTAACTGTTAATGGTTAATTTCTAACGAAGAAGAATGATTTTTCGCGTAGCGAAAAACTACAAACTATTAAAGAACATCAATATGAGACGCTACATTAAAGATACAGAAGATTCGCTTGGGGATAAATCTTTTAACTTTGCTGTACGAATCGTTTATTTGGCAAGACAACTCCAAGAACAGAAAAAGGAATATGTACTTAGCCGCCAACTTATGCGTTCTGGTACAAACCCTATGGCAATGGTCAAAGAAGCAAAAAATACAGAGAGTGGAAAGGATTTTATACACAAACTCTCTATAGGACAAAAAGAAATTGGTGAGACACAGCTATGGCTTGAATTACTATATGCTACAGAATACATTGATGAAAAAATGTATAAATCTATGAGTGCTGATGCCATTGAAATCATCAAAATTCTAACTGCTTCCATCAAAACAAAAAAGAAAAATCTGGGTAATAACGGTTAATGGTTAATGGTTAACGGTTAATTTTTAATAAGTAATGAATGTTTTTTTCACAATGAAAATTAACCATTAGCGATTAAAAATTAACCATTAACCATTAACCATTAACCATTAAAAAATCGTTTTGGAAAAAATAAAAATAGGCATCTCTATTGGAGATGTAAATGGCATCGGCCTTGAAGTCATACTCAAAACCCTTGCAGATGAGCGAATAACGAGTCTTTGCACACCCGTTATTTATGGCTCGTCAAAGGTGATGGCTTACCATCGAAACATTGTAGAAAGCGAGGCATTTCAATACAAAAATATCAACTCGGCAGAGCGTGTATTTCACGGTACGGTCAATGTGGTCAACTGCTGGCAAGATAGCGTCAATATCCAACTCGGACGCATCAACGAGGATGGCGGAAGCTATGCCATGAAGTCCCTTCATGCAGCAGTTTACGAACTCGAATCAAGGTATATTGATGCCCTCGTGACCGCCCCCATCAACAAGCAAGCCATGCAAATGGCAGGCTTTAAATACCCGGGACACACCGAGTTTTTGACCAGCAAATTCAAAGCCGAAGAAAGCCTTATGTTTATGGTCAATGACGACCTCCGCATAGGCTTGGCAACCAATCACATCCCGGTATCAAAGGTAGCCACGACCATCAGCGAAGATATTATCTGCAAAAAACTGATGATAATGAACGAAACCCTCAAAAAAGACTTTGGTATAGACAAACCGCGTATTGCCGTACTCGGACTCAATCCGCACGCAGGCGACGGCGGACTCATCGGTGAAGAAGAAAAGACAATCATACAGCCCGCATTAAAAACTGCCGAACAATTGGGCATTTTTGCCTTCGGTCCTTATCCTGCCGATGGGTTCTTTGGTTCGCGTCAATACAAACAATTCGATGGCGTACTCGCTATGTATCACGACCAAGGATTGATACCATTTAAAGCACTTTCCTTTGGTGCAGGGGTCAATTATACCGCAGGTTTGTCTGCCATACGTACCTCGCCCGACCACGGCACAGGACATGATATAGCCGGACAAAACATAGCTGACCCTTCCTCGTTTCGCTCCGCAATGTTTCTCGCAATGGATATTGCCAGAAATCGCCACAACTACTTCAATATGCACAAAAACTCCCTCGACAAAAACAAAATCCTAAAAATGGAACAAACTGCCGACGACGTTATTGACCCCGACGAGCCAGACGCAAGCACTGACCGAGGGGACGACTGAATAAATGATTAGATGAGTAAGGTATAATACTACAATGCGTCAATGCCATAATACGTTAATAAGAAAAACCGCATTCAAAACATTTATTCATCTACTCATCTACTCATTTTTATGAACTACACGTATACACAAAAAGCCCTTGCAATGGGCGTTCATCTATTCACTTCTACGGGAGTATTGGCGGCGTTTATGGCGATACTTGCGATTAGCGAAGCACAAATAGATTGGCAACGTGAAGCGATGCTCTGGCTAATACTCGCACTGATTATTGATGGGGTGGATGGTGCAATGGCTCGCGCTGTAAAAGCCAACGAAGTACTACCCGGATGGGATGGCAAAGCCATTGATTATGTCATTGATTTTCTGACCTACGCCGTCATTCCTGCCTTCTTTTTCTACCAAACAGAGCTACTCCCCGAAGCGTGTAAACTCCCGGCTGTATTCGCGATTCTATTGGTTTCGGCAATGTATTATGGCAAAATGGACATGATATCTGACGACCTATATTTTATCGGATTCCCTGTGGTATGGAATATGGTGGTTTATGCCATGTTTTTTGTTCTCAATTTAAATCAATGGCTCAACCTCGCTCTTATCATCTTTTTTTGTGTGATGCACTTCGTTCCGCTCAAATACGTGCATCCAAGCCGCACACCGCATTTCAAAAAATTAAATATCCTCAATACTGTTCTTTTTTTCCTTTCTAATGGAATTATTTTATATTTATATCCAGAAAAAAATATATGGATGACAGGTGTTGCCATGCTTACAATTCTATACTTTGGGTGGATGACAATTTACGGCTCATTCGTAGCGCGAACTTCTAGCTCGTCATAGTTTTTTGCAGAATACTGAACGCCTTTTCGATTGCGTGAGTTCGCGGACATTTTTAAAATATACGGATACCCCACATCTTTTTTATGTTCGAGTGAATTTTCGGCTACCCATCTAACGTTGGATACCTTGATAATCAGTTATTTATACTTGTTTATACAAAGTCCTGATTTTCAGTACTAAGAGATAACAGGCATTTTCAAAATGCCTGTTATCTTGTCCAACCTTAGACTGATAGCCTATCTTTCTATTCACAAAATACTAAACAGACAAAAATACCGTCATTCGTCGTGTAAGTTGTCTATATTAAATCTCTATTATGAAAAAAACAATACTCACTACACTCATGTTAATTTCCGCTATCGCGGGAATTTATCTAACACAGACATTTCTCTGTGTTCCTTCCAAGGGAAAAATTACGAAGTCAAAGTCAAGCAAACAAAAATCTTCGGACTACGATAAAGACCGTATGGCAGAAAAATTTCGCCCTGCTGAACACCTTTTCTTTCAACGCGCCTACCCAGATGCAACGCCTGACGTGAAAGCATATAGCGCAGCATTACACGCTGTAAATCAAGATATTAAGTTGAAATCTGCCCAGCAGGGTTTTGATGCAGAATGGACGCAACAGGGACCAAAAAATATCGGCGCACGAATCAATACCGTTGTGGTCAATCCGCAAGATGAGGCGATTATGTATGTTGGGTTTTCGGGCGGCGGTGTATTCAAAACGACCAACGGCGGTGAGGAATGGACACCGATTTTTGATGACCAAGCCTTTCTTGCGATTGGGGATATTGTGCTAGACCCAAACGACCCAAACACAGTATATGTAGGCACGGGCGATGTCAATATTTCAGGTTATCCTTTTATTGGCGATGGTGTTTATAAAAGCACTGATGCGGGCGAAACATGGACAAATATCGGCTTGGCAGCGCAGCGCATTACCTCCAAAATTATCCCACATCCTGACGAGCCGAATACGGTTTACGTCAGCACGATGGGTTTGCCATTCATACCAAATGACGAAAAAGGACTCTACAAAACCACCGATGGCGGCACGACTTGGACACAAAGCCTGTTTGTAAACGACAGCACGGGCATCGTTGATATGGTCATGGATCCGACGAACCCGGATGTTCTTTATGCGGCGGCATGGACGCGCGTTCGTAGCAATGACATCAATATTTCACAAAGTGACGAAGCACAAATCTGGAAAACGACCGATGGCGGCGCAAATTGGGAAGTACTCACCAATGGCTTGCCGACCACGCCAGAAAGCCGTATTGGGCTGGCGATTTCTCCTACTAATCCACAAAAAATTTATGCCTTATATGTAGATGGTGAGAGCTATAATGTAGAAGGGATTTTCAAAACAACAGATAGTGGCGCGAATTGGGAGGACTTGAATGCCGATGGTTTAGGTAGTGCTTTGGGTGGTTTTGGTTGGTATTTTGGCAAAATCAGGGTGAACCCTGTCGATGATGAGGAAGTTTATGTTTTGGGGATTGATTTGCATCGCTCGGAAGATGGTGGGGCGAATTGGAATCTGATAGGACCGCCGTGGTGGAGCTACGAAGTACATGCCGATAAACATGATTTGGTATTTACGTCTTCGGGTTCAATTGTCTTGGCAACGGACGGTGGTTTGTATCAATCCGATGATGATGGCGCAAACTGGACGGATATTGAGAGCATTCCTGCGACACAATTTTATCGAACTGCCTATAATCCGCATCAGCCCGACCTCTATTACGGCGGCGCACAAGACAATGGTACGACCTCCGGCAATGCCGATATAACAGACTGGCCCCGACTTTTTGGCGGCGATGGTTTCCAAATGGCTTTTCACCCGACCGACCCAAATACCTACTATTTTTCGACCCAACGCGGTAGCATATATGGCACTGATGACGATGGATATAATTGGATTGATTTGTTTGGTTTTATAGGCACGCCGCATTGGGATACGCCTTTTATTATTAGTGCTGCCGACCCTGATTTGCTATATTCGGGAGCAGAGGCTGTGTATAAAAATACGGGTGGCGTGTTTGGTTTTTGGGAGGCGATTAGCGATGATTTAGTAGGGGAGGGCGGCGTTCGACCTGCCATTTCTACGGTAGCAGAATCGCCCGTAAATACCGACCACCTTTATGCAGGTACGACGAATGGTAAACTCTGGCATTCTCCAGATGCAGGCGCAAATTGGGTCAATATCTCGGCAGGTATTCCTGAAAGATATGTTACTTCAATGAAGGCTTCGCCCAATGATGCCGATAGAGTTTTTGCGACCATTTCAGGCTATAAATCGAATGACTTTATTCCACACCTACATCGCTCGGATGATAGAGGTGCGACTTGGACAGATATTTCATCAAACTTGCCGCAATTGGCTCTAAATGATGTGCTTATACATCCTGCTACGAACGATAGCCTCTTAATCGCTGCTACGGATGGCGGTGTATATGCCACGCTCGATGCAGGTACGACATGGGAACGTCTAGGCTCAAATATGCCTGCAATTCCTGTATATGATTTGGCATGGAATGAGGCGAAAAATGAAGTCGTAGCTGCTACTTTTGCGCGGTCTATTCAGACCTTTCCGCTGGATTCGATTATGCAGATTGATATGGCGGTAGCTGTGGAAAACACGACCTCGATAGCGCCTAAATTAGAAATTTTCCCGAACCCTGCGACGAATTATATTGATATTAGTTTTTCCAATAATGAACCCGGCAGAACAGCACAAATTGCGATACTTGATGCACAGGGTAAATTGGTACACCAACAAAGTGCCGAAGGCTGGGGCAGCCAATCTTCTCGTATTGATGTAGCAGATTTGGCGAAAGGTATTTATTTTGTAAAAATAAAAATCCGTCACCAAGTGGTGAGCGGGCAGTTTGTTAAATGAGTATATGAATAAATGTTGTCGCATTGCTGAGTTTATTTACTCATTTATTCAACTACTTATCTATTCATTTATTAACTTTGGCTTACTTTTTGAAAAAGATTAATTACAAAAATTATCATATTTCATAACTTTCTTGTAAGTATATAATAGACTTTATTTAGAAATACTTTGTATGCAGCCAACATTGTCTTTTTCCGATACTCTTCCCCTATTTTTCGCTCCGTACCGTAGGGTATGCAGCTCAAAATGAGGCTCGATTATCGAAAAAATACAAAATTCCATGCATACAAAATATTCGTAAATAAAGTCTAATACAGTTTACAAGTTGACTAAAATTACTAAAAATGAATACTGCAATGAAAATATTCGCATTTCTTTTAGCCATTACCTTATCCGTAGCTGCTTGTCAAAATCACGCTGACGATACTGACCCTGGTATTTTTGATTTAAAGGTAGATAATGCCATTTCGCTTTCGGGAGAAGGGGAGCATCAATTGGGTACTGTCGCTACGTTCAGCATGAATTTGAGTGATAACAGAGGTTTGGATGAATTTCAAGTAGATGTAAATGGTTCGTTGGACTACACCGAAAACCTCGAAGGTACAACAGCCGGAGTGTCCTATCCGTTTACCGTAGATGCGGACAGCTATGATGTAGGCGATAGAATTGAAATTGTATTTATCGTAGAAGATGGCTTTGGTAATACCTTTGCGCGGCCTTATTACATGACTATCGTAGAATAAGTGAATAGATGGGCAAATGTATAAATTGCTTCAACGTATTTACTCGTTTTGTCATACATATAAAAGGAGTTAAATAAGGGAAGACGAAAAAAATAATCTACCCGTCTGAATTGTTCTTTTTCTTATATGTTTCACTTAGTGAAAGAAA